>Ga0307985_10000008_pt1 | contig 127544 bp, 114 predicted proteins | sample EllFjometageno80_FD_203155 | JGI IMG/M metagenome (GOLD analysis project Ga0307985, IMG submission 203155) | Marine microbial communities from Ellis Fjord, Antarctic Ocean - #80 | ecosystem: Environmental > Aquatic > Marine > Unclassified | place: Southern Ocean | collected 2014-10-09 | reverse complement strand
TAGTACACTTTCTGCAAAGCAAATCATGCAATCAAGGACGGATATCATGGCCGTTGATATTGAAGATAACTTTCATGAATTAATGGACCAAATTAATAAGCTGCGCTATTCAAGAATTCCTGTTTTTAGAGAAACGCTTGACAAAATAGAAGGCTTCCTGTATATCAAAGACTTACTTCCACACATAGAAAAAGAAGAAGATTTTGAATGGCAACAAGTATTAAGGCCTGGTTTTTTTGTGCCGGAAAACAAAAAAATTGATACCCTGCTTAAAAACTTTCAAGAAAAACGTGTTCATATGGCCATCGTTGTAGATGAATATGGCGGTACTGCAGGACTTGTTACTATGGAAGACATCATTGAAGAAATTGTAGGTGAAATCAATGATGAATTTGACGATAATGAAATTGGCATCAATAAAATAGATGATTCTACGTTTTTAGTTGAAGGGAAGACTTCATTAAACGACTTCTGTAAATTTGTACAAGCAGAACCGAATGTTTTTGATGATGTAAAGGGCGAAAGTGAATCTCTCGGTGGGCTTCTTTTAGAATTACATTCAAAACTACCAAGAGCGGGAGAAAAAATTGAATATGGACCTTTCGAGTTCACTGCTGTTGCTGTTGATGACAGAAAAATAAAAAGAGTGAAAGTATCTATTGACAATAAATTGATCATATAACTCCCCGTGAAAAAAACTCAACCCTTAGTTCTTATTTCATTGGTTTTTATTCTTTTGTCTGCCACTTGTTCTGAAGACTATTTACCAAAACCCAAAGGTTTTAATCGAATTGACTTACCGGTCGCTGATTATCAATCTTTAGTTGACACTTTTCCCTATAGCTTCCAGTATTCAAAGTATGCGAACGTTTCTAGAGACACTTTCCACCTAGCTGGACGCTACTGGATTAATCTCAATTATTCGGATTATGCTGCCACGGTGCAACTCACTTATAAGAATTTAAGGTCTCCATCCAATGACATCAATCTATTATTAGATGATGCCTATGAGCTTTCTGCCCGCCACAATATCAAGGCATATTCGATTCAAGAAAGTATCCTAAGTATAAAGAATGGTCAAAAGGCAAGTGTCATTGAATTAGAAGGTGAGGTGCCCTCACAATTTCAGTTTTTCACTACAGACACTACAAATCACTTTTTAAGAGGCGCACTTTATTTTAATGTTGCGGATAAAAATGATTCTTTGGCACCAATAATTGAATTTATCAAAGCAGATGTCGTTCAAATGTTGAATACTTTAGAGTGGAAATATTAAATTGACGTATGCCGTCATTTTTCGATACAAGGATAGAGTTTTTAAAAGGGGTTGGACCCCAAAAAGCGGCACTAATTAACACAGAATTAGGCCTATTCACCTATGCCGATCTAATCCAACATTACCCCTTCCGGTACGAAGATAGAACCAAATTTCAGACCATTGATTCCCTCAATGCGGATATGCCATTTGTTCAAATCAAAGGCAGGATAAAAAAAATAGAAACGATCGGTCAGATGCGAAAAAAGCGATTTGTCGCCACTTTCGAAGACAGCACCGGTGAGGTCGAATTAGTTTGGTTCAAAGGAATTCCTTGGGTCTCTAAAAAAATAAAGCTAGGTGTAGACTATATCGTTTTCGGTAAACCTTCCGTCTTTGGCAGAAAAGTAAACTTTGCCCATCCAGAAATAGAGGTGCTTACTACTCAAAATGAAAAGATTTCACTCCTTCAACCAGTATATCATACAAGTGAAAAGCTTAAATCGAGGTTCATTGATAGCAAAGCCATATCCAAATTAATTAGGCAGGTGATGGCCATCTCCGAGCATCACATCTTAGAAACGCTTCCAGAATCACTAATTGATCAGTTCAATTTACTAGACAAGAAATTTGCCCTATGGCATATTCACTTTCCATCTAATAGTGAATTACTAACGAGCGCTCGCTTCAGACTCAAATTTGAGGAGCTATTTTATATCCAACTAAGGCTACTCAAACTTAAGCTTACGCGACTTGATAAATATCGCGGGCAGATTTTCAACGATTCTTCTTTACTCTCAAATTTCTATAAGAATCACTTACCGTTTGAACTAACTGAAGCCCAAAAACGCGTAACTAAAGAAATTTACCAAGACATGAAATCTGGTAATCAGATGAACCGACTCCTCCAAGGAGATGTAGGTAGTGGTAAAACAATTGTTGCTTTTATATGCATGCTTTTGGTCATCACCAAAGGAGCACAAGCCAGTATGATGGCGCCTACTGAAATTCTTGCTGCCCAACATTATGAGGGGTTAAAAGAGTATGCAGATAAACTAAATATTGGAATTGCAAAGCTCACTGGGTCATCCAAAACCAAGGAGCGCAAGACAATTCACGAGGGGCTTTTAAATGGGTCTATTCAAATTCTAGTAGGAACGCATGCACTAATTGAAGATATCGTTCAATTCAAAAACCTTGGTTTGGCCATCATTGATGAACAGCATCGTTTTGGCGTTGCCCAACGGGCAAAACTTTGGGAGAAGAATGTTGATGTCTATCCTCATATCCTGGTAATGACGGCCACCCCAATACCAAGAACACTGGCCATGACACTTTATGGTGACCTTGAAGTATCAACAATTGATGAACTGCCAAAAGGTCGAAAGCCCATTAAAACTATTCATCAATACGGTAGTAAAAGATTACAAGTTTTTGGTTTTATAAAAGAGCAGATCGAAGCTAAAAGACAGGTTTACATTGTTTATCCTCTAATTGAAGAATCCTCAAAACTTGATCTCAAAGACCTTATGGATGGTTATGAAAGTATTACACGGTCATTTCCAAACAACCATATCAGCATCGTTCATGGTAAGATGAAACCTCAAGACAAAAACTTTGAAATGCAACGGTTTATTAGGCATGAAACTCAGATAATGGTGGCTACGACTGTAATTGAAGTAGGCGTAAATGTGCCAAATGCCTCAGTAATGGTCATTGAAAATGCAGAACGCTTTGGCTTAGCACAGCTTCACCAATTAAGAGGCCGTGTTGGACGTGGTGCAGATCAATCGTATTGTGTGCTGATGACAGACTATAAATTGAGCAAAGAAGCACGCGTAAGAATTGACACAATGGTCCGTACAAATAACGGTTTTGAAATTGCCGATGTTGATTTAAAGCTTCGAGGCCCCGGAGACATTACAGGAACGCAGCAAAGTGGTGTACTAGACCTACTTATTGCAGACATCTCAAAAGATTTTAAAATTATTCAAATCGCTAGAAATGCTGCGCAAGATTTACTTGAAGCTGACCCTAATCTCCAATCTTCCGAAAACCAAAGCATCCTACGTCATATCAAATCATTGAAAAAATCAGTGGTGAACTGGGGTAGAATTTCTTAATAACGAAATAGGTAAGAGGCCTTAAAGAAGAAGCCGCTATTGGTCTCCAAAAATTGATTACTGTCTATATAATCAGTTCCATCCCATTCCTTACGCTCATAATTGGAGCCGTACCCCAAGAACACTACTGTACCTGGTATATAAGTAAATGAAGCTAAGAAGTTAGGCGCCAAATTTCTCGTTTGATTATTGTATTGCGTAATCACTCTAAAGAACAAGTATTGGTTCATTTGATAGGTGATCTTGGCTCTAGGAATGTGCACATTATAGAATTGTACATCAGTCTCTTCAGAAAACAAATCGGAATAGATATAGGAGACTTCAGCGTTTAATTTATCAGAAGCCTGTATAATAACAGAACCATTAATGCTCTTGCCATAACCTTGTTCAGGTGTGCTATAATAAATCCCTTTGTTAAACCTTAAACTCCCTTTCACAAAGAGCCTTTTTGTTAACTGAGAATTCGCTTCAACTCGTATACTAGATCGGTCAAATTTCTGTGCTTCATAAACTTCATTGGACAGGTTTGCTGCAAAACTAATTAATGTGCTTTTTGGTAGTATAAAATCATTTTTGAAAAATATACTGTATTCTGAAAGCTTACTTCCCTTGTCATAAATTCGGCCGTAATAGTAGGTCTGATCAATTCTCTTTATCAAGCCTTTTTTAGGATAGAATTTTGGATTAAAATTGCTCCCAAATCGTACTATACCCGTGCGATTCACCTGACCAACATCGGATTGAAATCCTTCATCAATATCAATAACGGTAACTCCGAACTCCCTTTTTCGGGTATTATGTTCAAATGCCAGTGTTAAACTACCCGCTTTGGTAGATGCATCATTACCTCCATCAATCGCTTCATAAGTATCCGAGCGAAGGTAATTGCCACTGAACAAATTAGACTCTAAGAAACGGTATTGTCCATCCAAGCCATAAACAAGGTTATAGTTCTCATCAAAATCTCTAATAGTTCCTATAGCGCCCAAATAACTATTGTTTTTAAAGGCTCTTTTATAGCGCATCACACCCACAGTTGCCTTATTGTTTAACTCTTCTCCCAAATCGTCAAACTCGCGGTCTTTAGCGAAAATCGTAGATATGGTATTCTTCTTGCCAAGTTTACCCGAAAGTTTAGCAGCTACAGAAGGAGAAACAATTGTTCTAGTATTTACAACACTATTTACGGAAGAAAGAAACCCAACTGCGGCAAGGTTAAAATTCTCCTTTCCTTCAAGGAAAAAAGGTCTTCTTTCGGGATAAAAAACTGCGAATCGTTGATTCACTTCTATTTGAGATGCGTCGGCCTCTACTTGGCTAAAATCAGGGTTAATTGTGGCATCTAAAATCAGGTCTGATGTGATTCCATATTTTAAAGTAACACTTGGTTCAAAATTTTGATCCGTGTTATAAACATCTTCTTCAAGTCTCTTGTTAGATGCGTATGTAACCGCAGGTAAAATCTCCAACAAGGTATTTTCCTTTACCTTATCATATTGTACAGGTAAGGTTTGTGTTAGGAAATTCATGCCCTGATTTGGGTCTAACGCAGGAAAAGATCCTCGCGTTGAAAAGCGGCTAATTTTTCTATCAAAGATTAAACCCATCTTCACCTTACCTCCTTTATTCGCATAACGAATCGATTTTAAAGGAATCTTGACCTCAATAGTATATCCATCGTCATTAATTTTACCACTACTGTACCAGACCATATCCATTCCTGCATCTTCTTCTCCTGCGGCAAATCGTGTATCTCTTTGAATTCCATTTGGGTTGATGAAGAAACCATATGAAGTCTGCTGATCATTAAAAGAATCCATATTGATACCTACCCAATCATCCGCTTCAATTTTATCTCTAGCCGCAATGGAAGTTTTAACTTCTGAAGGGTCATCGAAAGCCTTAAACGCGAAATAGAGGTTTTCTGCATCATGAGCCATATAAGTAATTGTTTTATACGGCATGTCTTGCTCATAATCAGGGACAAACGTTTTATAATCCGTATTAATCAGGCTGTTTTCCCACATGGCCTCGTCCAAAACACCATCTATAGCCGGTGGTGTATCTGTATAAACAGAATTAACCTGAGCATCCAGTTGTGTTGCTAAGAGCAGGATAAAAAGGAATAAAGTTTTAATAAATGTTTTCAACTGATAAAATAAATTGAGCCTGAATTTCTTAATAACGAAAAAGGTACGATGCCTTGAAGAACAAGCCACGACTTACGTCCAAAAACTTATCACCATCTACATATTGATTCCCATCCCATTCTGTCTTTTCATAAATTGAGCCATATCCAAGGTGTACCACCGTTCCTGGTATATAAGTAAATGAAGCCAGAAAATTAGGTGCCAAAACCTCACTTAAACTATTGTATTGAATGATAGTCCTAAAGAACAAGTATTTGTTGGCTTGATAAATGAACTTCCCTCTTAGAATGTGTACATCATAGTATTTATCGTCAGTCTCTGAATTATAAAAAGAAGAAAAATTATGGTTCATTTCAGCGTTAAACTTATCCGATAATTGTAAAGTTAGACTTGCACTAATTCTCTTACCGTAGCCTTGTTCTGCTGTTCCATAATAAATACCTCTATTCATGCTGTAATTAGTCCTGAAATAAACTCTTTTTGTGATTTGAGAACTTGCTGATAAGGACAGTCCATCTTTATCAAAACTTTGATCACTATAAATTTCGGTAGAGCGATTAGCCGTTAATGAAAAACTCGTGCTTTTTGGTAAAGTAGCCCTCACAGAGGTATAAACTGTTCCTTCATTCATACCGCTTGGCAAATCGTTGGTTCCGGTTAAATAAAGCGTCAAATCAACTCTTTTTATGGCTCCTTTTTCAGGGTAAAACTTAGGTGAAAAACTCGTTGTAATTTTCCTAATACCCGTTCTATTCACTATCCCAACATCCGATTGAAATCCTTCTTCGATATCCACATAATTAAAACTACCTGAAAATTTTCTCGTATTCCTTGATAAACTAATCGAATAACTGTTTCGATTTTCTATCGCCCCACCTTCTGTCTCTCGTGTTACAGAATTAAAATAATAAGCACCCAACTGGTTGGCTTGCTTAATTCTAAATTGGCCATCAAGTCCATAAACAGAGTTAATTGCTCCATTCCTTGACCTCGTTGTGCCCGTAAAACCAAGATAATTGTCTTGCAAAAGCGACCTTTTATATCTTAGCACTCCAACATTTGCTGTTTTAGCTTGATCATAATCAGCCAAGCTTTCGTCAGCCCGATCGATTGCGTAAATAGCAGATACAATATTCTTATCCCCTATTTTACCAGTAAGTTTTGTAGCGCCTCTGGGTGCAACTATTGAACGCGTATTAACGATCCTCCTTATAGGGCCAAAGGAACTACCACCAGCAAAATTATATTGTTCAATACCTTCAAGGAAAAAGGGGCGTCTTTCAGGATAATTCACTGCAAATCGTTGGTTCACTTCCACCCTAGCGGCATCCGCCTCTACCTGACTAAAATCTGGATTAAGGGTTACGTCTAATACCAAATCCGAGGTAATTCCATATTTCATGGTTAAACTCGGTTCAAAATTGTCTTCTGACACATATTTTCCTTCTTCATGTGACCTATTATTAGCATAGGTTACGGCAGGAAGAATTTCAAGTAAAACAGCCTTTTTAACCTTATCATATTTTAATGGCAATGTCTGAGTCAGAAAAGCCATTCCTTGCTTTGGATCCAAAGCAGGATAAGAACCTTGAATTGAAAATCTGCTGATCTTTCTTTCAAAGATTACACCCATATTAACATTGCCTGCTCTTGACGTATAGCGTATGCTTTTAAATGGAATTTTAATTTCTAATACATAGCCATCAGCCACCATTTTTCCTGCGCTATACCAGACCATATCAATGCCATAATCGTCTTTCCCGGCCGAAAACCGACTGTCCATCTGAATTCCATTTGGATTAACATAAAAGCCGTATAAAGATTGCTTGTCATCAAACGAATCTAGGTTAATACAAATCCAATCATCTGCCCTAATTTTATCTCTAGCTGAAATTGAGGTCTTTACTAAGTTTGGATCATCATAGGCTTTAAAAGCGAAATAGAGATTTTCGTCATCATGCGACATGTAAGTTGTAGTCTTATAAGGCATGTCCTGACTGTAGTCTGGAACAAAAGTTTTATAATCTGTAGTTATCTTGCTCTTCTCCCACATAGCGTCATCCAAAACGCCATCAATAACGGGCGGTGTGTCTGTATAAACAGATTTGACTTGTGCATTCAAATCCATTGAAACGACCAGGATCAATGCAAGGAGTGATTTATAAAGAGTTTTCAACAGCTTATTTATTCAATACGCAAAAGTAAAACCAACTTTATAATTCACGCGTACCTTTTAAGTAATAAAGGGACAAGTTTAATGCTTCTTTCTTTCCATCAGGAGTAGTGGATAGAAAAATAGGTGCATTAAGTCGGGAATTATGGCAAGGCAGAACCACACTTGGTCTTAACGAAACGGCAAAAGCAGACATTGCCATTCAAACAAAGCTGGTAGATGCTAGCAATCTTGAAGGGGTTGTTCATGTTGATTTTAAAGAAAATAGAGCTGGCAAGTCCTATAGAGTGGTCATTTATGTTACTGAAAGTGGGATTGCTGCAAGTGCGCAGCAGAATTATTATTCATTTCTGGCCGGTCAACGAGATCATCCATATTACTCTAAGTCGAGAGTCCTTGATGGCAACGCATTCACACACAATTTTGTCTTAAGAAAGCTTGTTGCCAACTTTGAAATTTCTGATAAGGCGGTAAGAAATGAAGGCGTCTTTACAAGAAAATTCAATCTAAACGTTGGAGGTTACCAAAATGAAAATATTGAGATCATCGCGATGATTGTTGATAGTAACCTTGATAAGGTACTTAATGTTGCCGGGGTCGGAGTTGAAGAAGTATATAATTGGTAGCGCTATTCCGTTAATGTACTTTTCTTTGAAATGATTCCCGTTAAATAGTATCTTCGGTTCAACAAACTGAAACTATGATACATCTCGCTAAAATTTGCTCATTTCTATTTATCACGCTACTTCTCGTTAGCTGTGGTCAAAATGAAATTTCAGAGAGTACAGAGGTTAATCCAGCTGCTTTAGATTTCAATCTTGCCAATTCAGATGCGAAAGCCATTTCTATAGCAGATGAAGTAATGATTGCAATGGGCGGAAGAGCAGCTTGGGACAATACACGTTATGTTTGCTGGAAGTTTTTTGGTAGAGATGCCCTTATTTGGGACAAATTTGACAATAGGGTTAGAATCGATTGGGCCGACGGTGTAACCGGTATGGCAGACATTAATACAGGCAAAGGTCAGTTTTACGCAAATGGTGTTGCGTTCACTGCTCCAGATACTGTTGCATATTATGAGAAAAGGGCCGTGGGTACCTGGATTAATCATTCTTATTGGTTAGTGATGCCGTTCAAATTGAAAGATTCTGGTGTGACTTTGAAGTATTTAGGCACAGATACCACTCAGTTAGGTGATATGGCCGATAAACTTTTACTCACTTTCGAAGAAGTTGGTGTGACCCCAAACAACAAATATGAGATTTGGGTGGACGAATACTCAAGGTTAGTAACCCAATGGGCTCATTATAGTAAAGTCGAAGATGAAGCACCTAGGTTTGTAATGCCTTGGCAGGAATATAAAAAACATGGGGACATCTTACTTTCTAGCAGTAGAGGGACAAGAGGCATGGAAGATATTATGGTATTTGATGAACTTCCAGAATCAGTGTTTACTTCTCCAGAAAAACCTATTTTAAACGCCACAAGGTCTGAATGAAAAAATTATTCCTCTTTCTTTTATTACCCTTTTGTTTCAGCTGCACCAACCCAATTGAAAAAACAGTAGGTGAACCTGTTTGGACTCCTCAAACAAGTAAGACACAATCTCATTTAAGAGGATTAAGCAGTGTTTCTGAAAATGTCGCCTGGGCTAGTGGCACTAAAGGCGCTGTAATCAAAACTACTGATGGCGGACTAACATGGGAAGATGTCTCTGTAGCCCAAAATGACACGATTGATTTTAGAGATATAGAGGCTTTTGATGAAAATACAGCCCTTGTATTAAGCGCAGGCCTTCCGGCTGTCATTTACAAAACCATAGACGGTGGACAAAGCTGGGAACAAAAATATTTCACACAGAAAGAAGGTACGTTTTATGATGCCATGGATTTTTGGGATGATCAAACTGGCATAGCTTTTGGAGACGCGGTAGATGGAAGGCTTTTAATTCTAAGGACTTTTGATGGAGGGGATAATTGGGAGGAATTACCATATGAAAACCGTCCTAAAGCTTTAGATGGACAAGGTGGATTTGCAGCAAGCGGGACTTGCCTTAGAACCCAAGGCGAGAATAACGTCTATATCGGACTAGGCGGAGATGAATCGACTCTTTTTTACTCAAGAGATCAAGGTCAAACATGGAGCAAAACTGAAACCCCATTAGATCATAATTCAAGTGCTGGTGTATTTTCTATCCAATTTAGAGATAAAAAAACAGGCATTATGGTAGGAGGAGACTATCGTGCAGATTCTCTAACTTCAAAAAACAATATTGCTTATACACAAAATGGTGGTGAGACGTGGAAAAAAGTAATGTCCGGTATGGAGCCAAATGGATATAGATCTTGTATTGATTTCTATAAAGACTTAGTGTTGGTAGTTGGCCGTGGCAGTTCTGATTATTATAGGGCAGGCGAACGCGCATATACTCCAATGGATGGAAAGTATTATAGTGTAAGCACCTCTAAAGATGGCAAATCAGTTTGGGCTTCTGGATCAAGAGGATCAATTGCCAAGCTTAATTTTAAATGAATTAGAAAAATTGAATAAATTATGACCAAGAGAAGAGAATTTCTAAAAAGCGCAGCAGTTGTGGCATCAGCATCCCTTTTACCCTCATCAGTTTGGGCCCTCGCAAAAGATGGTCGATTGAGAACAGCACATATTGGCGTTGGCGGTATGGGTGCAGCAGACCTTGCTTCATTATCCTCACATGCATCAGTAGATGTAACAGTGCTATGTGATGTGGATGCAAATACACTCGCAGCGGCTAAAAAACTTTACCCAGATGCTAAAACATATACCGACTATCGGGTCATGTTGAAAGAAATGGGAGATGCTGTTGATGCAGTGATTGTATCTACTCCAGATCATACACACGCACCTGCATCAATGATGGCGATGGAAATGGGCAAAGCTGTTTATTGCCAGAAGCCATTAACACACCACGTTTCTGAAGCCAGAGCAATGAATGCTATAGCTAAAAAGAAAAAATTGGTGACTCAAATGGGAATCCAGGTACATTCCTTTTATGACTATAAACTGGCAACTATTTTAATCCAAGATGGTATCATTGGAAAAGTAAAAAGTGTACAAGCATGGTCGCCAAAAAACTGGGGATATGATGGTCCAGCACCAACAGGATCTGATCCTGTTCCAGAGACATTAGATTGGAATTTATGGTTAGGAACCGCAGCAGAAAGACCTTATAAAGAAAAAGTATATCATCCGGGAAATTGGAGGAAGATCATGGACTATGGTTGTGGCACTTTAGGCGATATGGGCGTTCATATTTTCGATACGCCTTATAATGCACTTGATTTGGATGTCCCCAAAACAATCAAAAACACATGTAGAAAAGGCACCGGCTTTGGATTTCCCGAAAACAATATTGTGACCTATGAATTTCCTGGAACAAAATATACAACCAAGAATTTCAAATGGGTTTGGTATGACGGTCCTGGCTCACCAGAATTAAATGACGATTTAAAATTACCTGGCGGAGAAGCATTACCTGATCAAGGCGCAATGTTTATTGGTGAAAAAGGAAATCTTTTATTGCCTCACTTCATGCAGCTTCCAAAGCATATTGTGAATGGAGCGTACGTAGAATTAGACATTTCATCCGTTAAGAAAAAAGATAAACTAGGCGCTCCAACCGTAAGTTATGGTGAAGAAGGTAATAAGCATTACCACCAATTTGTTGATGCCTGTTTAGGCAATGACAAAACAAGCGCACCATTTTCTTATGCATCAAGACTTACTGAAACTATCTTGTTAGGAGTAATCGCTGGTCGATTCCCTGGTCAAACATTAAATTGGGATAGTAAAAATGGCAAGTTTGCTGAAGAAGAAGCTAATCAATTCTTAGACGGGACTTATAGAGATTTTTAAACATCCCCATTCTTGAAATAAAAAGCTAAGCCTGTTCATTATTGAATAGGCTTTTCTTACTTTTAATCTATGAGGTTACTAATTATTCTTTTGTTAACCGTCTTTTCTGCAACAGCCTTTGCCCAAACTAATTTCGGTATTGGCATAGGACTTAACAACTCCAAGTTCACTGGTGATTTGCCTAAGGGTTTCAAATATGAGAGTAAAAGAGGTCTGTCCACAACTGCTTTTCTAGATTTTCAATTAAGTGATAATGTTCAATTAAGCTTGCGACCAAGTTTTGCACAAGGTGGTGGCAATGTCGCGATAAAAGACTCACTAGATGTGAACGAAGTACCTATCGAAATTCCTATTGGGAATAATTATTTGAACTTTGCTACACTCGTTAAAATATACGAACGAGAAAAAATTTATGCTTTTGTTGGGCCAGAAGTGAATTACATTTTTACAGCTGATTCGGAAATCAATGGACAAAAGGTTGATCTCAGTAATAAGTTGAATAATGTTTCTCTTTCACTAGACATCGGCTTCGGTTTAAACTTTGATATGTTTAAAAAGCCTTGGGCCGTGGAGTGGCAACTTAGTCAAATGTTGACGACCCTTACCAAACAAGAAGACATCCAGAATGGTCTCTCTTCTAGACAGAGGTCTTCAAGGATAGGAATTGCGTTACTTTATAAATTCAAAAGATGAACATTAAAAAGATCACCTTTATTGTATGCCTTTTAGTGACCTTTTCATCTTTAAAAGCGCAAAGCGACTCTATTCCAATTCCTCAACTCAATGGTCACCAATTTGTAATAAATGGCCTAATCAGTGATCCATTTATTTATACCAACCTTAACTTTCAAATGGGAGTTGGTGTGAGTGCTAAGTTTGATGCGCCTCCTTTACCGATTGGAGGCTTCGAGTTTAACGTTATTGGAGGCTCAAATGTCTATGCTAACCTTAATGTCGGCTATACTCAACGTATCAATAACTGGGCTTCACTCAACTTTGGTGTTAATATGTCAGGCAGAATTGGCACTGCACCTTCAAGCATTCTAACCCAAGGGCTCAACTCCATTGTAGGCTCATCGTTTGGCATGAAGTTCAAGTTATATGAAGGCAAAAAAAGCATAATAAGCTCTGAGTTTCAAGTTAAAAACTACAAGGTATCGGCCATTGATGTTTTAAAGTATATTCAAGACATTATTGCTAATGACTCTACCGCAGATCTTACTCAAAATACAAATTCCCTCTTTGGCGCTATAGGCATACAATATGCTTATGCCCATAATGATCTTTTAGGCTTTTACGGAACGGCGCACTATACATTTGGCGATGCTGTGACAACTGGAGAATCAATAAGTCAATTTAATTTGGGATTAGCAGTGGATATTAATCTCAAAGCACGTACAAATGTTCCATTAGGTGCTAGTCTGGGTTTTACAACTAGGACAATACCAGAAATAACCCTTAGAAGTAGTACAGAAACAATACTCTATAACTTCAAATTGTTGTATACCGGAAGAGAGGACATACAACTGGGCTTAAGCATTCAATATTTTAAAAACCAAATTGAAATCGAGAATGTTACGCTTCCAAAAGAAATCACCTCAAAAGTGACAAATTTCGCTTTCACGATGGGATACTTCTTCTAACTGTTGAAGGCGAGTACACAAGTTTACTTTCTAAAAGTATCTCGATCAGAGTCATTCCTTAGAAGACTCTGACCATCATTATTCAAATTATATCTCATTTACTTAGCCTGAGACATTGACGCCAACTTCTGTGTCACCCGCAACATACAATTACTCATACCTCAAACTCTTCACGGGGTTTGCAGATGCCGCTCGAACAGAGTGATAACTCACAGTGATTAAAGCCACAAAAACTGAAGCTCCTCCAACAATCAAGAATATGCTTTCACCAATGGTGACTTTATACTCAAATGCAGTCAACCAATCCATCATCATGAAATAGGACAGTGGAACTGGGATTCCAAAACCAATTATAACCAGTAATAAGAAGTTTTTTGCTAACAACAGTATGAGATTGACTATGCCTGCTCCAAGCACCTTTCTAATGCCGATTTCTTTGATCCGCCGTTCTGCAGCAAAAGAGGCCAATCCAAAAACCCTAACAATGAAATAAACACCGCAACTACAGCAAAGTAGTCTGCCAACGCGCCCATATTCGATTCCCGCTCATAAAGGGATGCATAAGATTGATCTAAAAAATCGTACTCAAACGGATATCTAGGATTAAATGCCTTGAAATTTGAGGAAAACGTAATTAACATCCTCAGGCCTTAATGATATTACTAGTGGCTCAATTTTAGAGTGTAAAGATGAAAAATGAAAATTCTTTACTATTCCAGCCACTTTACCTGTCCTGCCCCAAAAAATTACGGGATAGTCCAATACATTTTCCAAGTCCATGCTAATGGCCGTCTCTTCATTGACAACCACATTGGCAGTGTCACTCATTAAACTTTCATCAAAAGACCGACCATCGGCCATTTCCATACCAAAGGTTTCGAAAAAATCATCCCTAACTTACAGTACTTGAAACAGCACCTCGCTTTCAGGGTCTTTTCCTTCCCAACGAAAACCACCAGAAGTAGAGCTATTCATATAAATGGGCAAACCGCTTGCTGACATTACGTTTTTAATGCTAGGATTCTCAAGCATTTTTGATTTGAATAAATCTAATTTGTCCTTCAAATTTCCTTCTTTGGAAGTAGGATGAGTAAATGAAGACATTAATCCAATAATTACAACAGCAACTAAAGGAAGGAAAGCAGTTCTAAATTTCATTATGTATTGGTTTGAGTTGGTTTGTCTTTTCAATACGTAAAAAGTTACCTATTAAGTTGTCAACTCGTGTAATTTTCCTGAATCAACTTCAAATATCTTTACTTGGTGATTAACATTTTTGAAGATTCCCAAAGTCCTCTCTGGACGGGCATCTGTCACAAAGATTTGTCCAAAGGCATCAGAAGCCACCATTTCCATCAGTTTGGCAATTCTATAATCATCGAGTTTGTCAAAAATATCATCCAAAAGTAGTAAAGGTTTTGCCTGTTTCTCTTTTTGAATAAAATCGAATTGTGCCAGTTTTAGTGCTATCAAATAACTTTTTTGCTGGCCTTGAGAGCCAAATTTTCGAATCAAATTCCCATCCATCATAAAATGGAATTCATCTTTATGCACGCCAACTGTAGTCCTTTTCAGGATAAGGTCCCTTTGTCGGCTCTCATTCATGAGTATTTGAATATCTAAATCGAAATGTGATTCGTAGACCAGGTCTACTTTTTCGCTCTTTTCAGATAGGTTTAGATAGTGATTATTGACTTTGGGTTGATAATTTTTAATGAATTTTTTCCGAATGCCATTTATAGCCTTCCCTAATTCGATCAGTTCCTTGTCATATTGGCCTAGTAAGTCATTATCAAAATAATTTCTGTCTGCAAACTGCTTGAGCAAACCATTCCTCTGCTTCAATACATGGTTATAAGAAATTAGGCTTTGAAGGTATTTTTGGTTGGTTTGAGAAATAATAGCATCAAAAAACTTCCTTCGATCTTCACTATTTCCTCTAATTACATCTGTATCATTTGGTGCAATTAAGACTACAGGAAATTTACCAATATGCTCACTCGATTTTCTGTAAGGCTTGTCGTCCAACTTGACCAGTTTTTTCTTTCCCAGTTGCATACCACATACAACTATTCTCTTCTTTTCATCCAATTCAAACTCCCCTTTAACGGAGAAAACGGTTTCATCATGCTTAAAGCATTGGTTGTCTTGAGATGTTAAAGCACTTTTAGTGATGCATAAGTAATAGATTGCATCAAGCAAGTTCGTCTTTCCAGAGCCGTTTTTCCCAACAAAACAATTGATCTCTTTTGAAAAACGTCCTTTTACCTCCTCATAGTTTTTAAAATTGATCAGACTAAGTTTATCAAGAAACATTAATTTCTAATTTGAGGGTTTTTATCTTAATTTCGCAGTCCGTATAAAAAGAATAAGAATTCAGGAGAATTACTCCCTATAAATATACTTCGAATGGCTGCAACTAAAGGAACATCAAAGGCAAAAGCAAGCAAGCAAGCTAAGTTTTCAAAAGAGACTTATCTCTATTGGTTTGAAACAATGTTATTGATGAGAAGGTTTGAGGAAAAGGCTGGCCAATTATATGGTCAACAAAAAATTAGAGGTTTTTGTCATTTATACATTGGGCAAGAAGCTTGTGCAAGTGGTTCTGCCAGCGCACTTGAAAAAGGTGATAAGTGGATCACCGCATATAGAGATCATGCACAACCTTTAATCCTGGGCACTAGTCCTAATGCCGTTATGGCTGAATTAATGGGCAAAGAAACAGGCTGTTCCAAAGGAAAAGGTGGTTCAATGCACATGTTCGATAAGGAAAACAATTTCTATGGTGGTCATGGTATCGTTGGTGGTCAAATCCCATTAGGTGCAGGTATTGCCTTTGCCGAAAAATATAACAAAACTGGCAAGTTATGTATTTGCATGATGGGAGATGGCGCTGTAAGGCAAGGTGCTTTTCATGAAGCACTCAATATGGCCATGACTTGGAAACTGCCCGTTATTTTCGTGATTGAGAATAATGGTTATGCCATGGGAACTTCAGTGGAAAGAACTTCCAATGTACGTGAGCTTTACACTTTAGGTGAAGCTTATGACATGCCTGCAGCACCTGTTGATGCAATGAATCCTGAAAACGTGCATGTAGCAGTAGAAGAAGCAGCAGCACGAGCAAGAAGAGGAGACGGCCCAACATTGCTTGAATTTAGAACTTATAGGTTCAAAGGGCATTCTATGTCTGATCCGGCTAAATACCGTGCTAAAGAAGAACTTCAGTCTTTTAAAGACAGAGATCCAATAGAATATGTGCGCTCTGTCATTCTCGAAAAGAAATACGCTTCCGAGGCAGATTTAAAGTCAATTGACGATAAAGTGAAAGGCCAAGTGGCAGAAAGTGTGAAGTTTGCAGAAGAGTCAAACTACCCAGATCCTTCTGAAGCATATAAGGATGTTTATGTGCAAGAAGATTATCCTTTTATCACAGAGTAATATTTAACCGATTTTATAACAAATTCATTATATTTGCGACCTAATTTGCGAAGATGGCTGAGAATACTGATTCAGGAAAAGTAAAAATGACGGGCGAGGAGTTTTTCGAAAAAAACCAAAAGGTTATTGGAATAGCTATGTTAGCTATAATAGTCGTGGTTGGTGGTATCTTTTTAATGAGGTACATGAAGACTAATAAAAATGCTGATGCTCAGGCTGATATATTTCAAGCGCAATACTATTTTGAGCAAGACAGCTTAGATTTAGCGTTGAATGGTGACGGTAGAAGCTTAGGTTTTATAAATATCATTGACATATATAGCAATACAGAAGCTGCAAATCTTTCTAATTTTTATGCAGGAGCTATTTATTTGAAGCAAAGAGATTATGCTTCCGCTGTTAGTCATTTAGAAAAGTTTTCGACTAGCGAAGCAATCGTTCAAGCCAGGGCCTATTCACTAATCGGTGATGCTTATATGGAACAAGGAAATTTCAACAATGCTGCTTCACAATATGGAAAGGCAGCCAATGCAACTGATGATAAGTTCTTTTCACCTAATTATTTGATGAAACAATCTCTAGCATATGAAAAAATGACTGACTATCCTGCGGCCATTGCTTCACTAGAAGAAATTATCGAAAATTATTTCGGTGCAACTGAATACAACGAAGCGAAGAAACATAAAGGACGTTTAGAAGGCCTTGCTTCTCGTTAAAAAAATTATAAAATTTAACATAGAAGGTAAGGCTTAACAGTCTTACCTTTTTTTATTTTTAAGATTATGGCATCTGATCAAAAAAACCTCAGCAATTACAGCAATAAGAACATTACCGATATGGCTTCTAAAAAAGTGGCTGTTGTTGTTTCCGAATGGAATGAAGAAGTAACCGAATCACTCTACCAAGGAGCGATGGAGACGCTCTTACTGCACGGTATTAAAAAGGAAAACATAATCCGTAAAAATGTACCGGGCAGTTTCGAACTGACCCTTGCGGCGCAATGGATGGCTGTTGAAGATAATATTGATGCTGTAATCTGTTTAGGTTGTGTGATTCAAGGAGAAACCAGACATTTTGATTTCATCTGTGATGCCGTAGCCAATGGCATTACCAATGTTGCAATCAAATACAACAAGCCGGTCATTTTTGGGGTTTTAACTACCGAAAACCAAAAACAAGCACTGGATAGGTCCGGTGGAAAACACGGTAATAAAGGTGACGAAGCTGCGATTACTGCTGTTAAAATGCTCGGATTTTAATTTAGAGAAATCGCAAAATGCAAGTTTTAAAATTTGGTGGCACCTCTGTCGGTCAACCTCATCGCATGCATCAAATTGGTGACCTAATCACCCGTGATGAAGTGCTTAAAATAGTAGTCCTCACTGCACTCTCAGGAACGACAAATACTCTGGTTCAGGTTTGCGATCAGCTCAGTAAAGGCCATCTTTCCAAAGCATCAGAAACGCTAGCTCAACTGCGCGTTCATTACAAACAGTTTGTTGAGGATTTATTAGAAGGGGAGATTCAAAAAGTAAAAGTCATTTCCTTTCTAAATGAGCATTTTGACTTTCTACAACGGCAAGCAAATTCAGTCAAAATCAAGAGAATGAGGTTTTAGCTCAGGGAGAATTATTGTCTACTAAGCTGTTCAAAGCCTTTCTTGATGATAAGGGCATTAGTGCCACTTTGTTAATGGCTACTACTGACTTTATGAAAATCGATGAAGACGGTGAGCCTGATATCGATTTTATTGAGAATCAACTCACTAAAATTATCTCCAAACAACACGAAACCGGTACTTTTAATAAAATCTCTTCGCTGAATTGTCATGGTGTTGGGTTTGTTCTGAAAGTTAGAAATAGCCCTTTATTTGAAGGATACCATTTATATAATTAATACTCAATGAATTGGAGAGACTTTCAAAGAATCATCAGATTTGGTACTTTCGACATCATAATTCAAACCGTATGAAAACCTCTCTAATAATACTCTCAGTACTATTCTGTTTCTCTGCCAATGCCCAACAATGGACTGAAGCTCTAATGACAAAGCCTGAAAAAACGGCTTATCAAGAAACCTCTACTTATCAAGATGTTATGGACTTCATCAACGAGGTGAAAGAAGGATCGGATAAAGTGACCCAAATTTCAATGGGAACAAGTTTAGAAGGAAAAGACATTCCTGTTTTAGTATTGGCCAATCCTAGAATTTCAACTGTAGCTGAAGCCAAGGCAAGTGGAAAGCCAATCATCTATGTACAGGGTAACATTCACTCCGGTGAAGTAGAAGGAAAAGAAGCTGTTCAAATATTATTGCGAGAAATCTTACATGGTGATAAGGCACATTTACTCGATAATCAAATCATCCTTTTTACGCCCATCTATAATACCGACTCTAATGATAAAATGGGTGAAGAGACAAGAAGATCACAAGAAGGAAGTCCTATAAAAACGGGGAAAAGATCAAACAGTCAAGGATGGGATTTGAATAGAGATGGGATCAAAATGGAAACAATTGAGTCCAATGCCCTAATACAAAACATCATTGTCCCATGGGATCCAACATTGTTTGTTGATTTACATACCACAAATGGTACATGGCATGGTTACTCTTTAACCTGGGCTCCAAGTTATCATTCCGCTGGTGAAAAGGCCCCTTATGATTTTACTTGGGACCGCATTTTACCTGAGGTTACTGACAATGTTTTAAAGAATAATGAAGTGCATATCGGTCCTTATGGCTATTTCTCAACAAGAAGAGATGGCTGGCCAGCAAAATCCATTACTACCTATAACCACCATCCCCGATATTTGGTAAACCAGTTTGGATTGAGAAATAGGATGGCCATTTTGAGTGAGGCTTTTGCTCATGAACGCCTTTATGAACGCATCACATCTACACATGCATTTGTCAGTGAAATATTAGAATTCACTAACAAAAACGGTGCTGAAATGATGAAAATCAATGCCCAGGCGGACCTTGATGCGGTCAATCTAGTGAAAGAGCAAGGTGGTAAGTTGAAAAAAGGGGTGCGTTTTAAAATGGCACCTCTGGATGACCCTATTAATAATTACAGGGCTTATGACCACTTAGAAGTTAAAGGTGCTGATGGAAAGATCAAATACGTAAGGGCTCCTAATATTGTTGAGCTTTCAAACGTTGTCAACTATAGCGCATTTGAAGCTACGGTTGAGAGTACTTTACCAAAAGGATATATCATTCCAGCAGAACTTGAATTCATCGCTAAACACTTGGAAAAACAAGGGGCAACCGTGACCAAGCTGACTAAAAATGCAAGGGCTACAGGAGAAGAGTTTACGGTAAATACTATTGAAAAAGGAAGTAGGCCTTTTGAAAAACATAATATGCTTACTATTGAAGGTGCTTTCGCCCCTGCATCGCAAAAATTTAAAAAAGGAGATTTTGTGGTTGATTTGGCGCAACCTTTAGCCAACTTAATTTTCTACATGCTAGAACCACAGTCAGATGATGGCTTAGTAACTTGGAATTTCTTTGATGAATATTTTGAAGCCAATGGTATAGCTGACGGGTCGGTTAAATATCCCGTTTTCAAGTACTTTGAATTAAAATAGTTTACTGAAGGGTTTCTGCAATACACCTTAATCCCTCTAAGGTCAGTTTTCGGCTTACATCATCAAACTGCTCGTGGAGCGGATGAAGAATAGATGACAGTCCGCCTGTAGCAACCACTCTCGCTGGTTTTCCAAATTCTTTTTTAATCCTAACCAACATACCCTCCACCATACTTACATAACCCCAAAGCACACCTGCCTGAATAGCATGAACAGTGTTTTTCCCAATTACAGAATCAGGCAATTCTAATGGCACATCAGGCAATTGGGCCGTATTCCCAACTAAGGCATTTATTGCCGTTTTAAGTCCTGGGGCAATGTTTACGCCTTCTATTTTGCCATTTTCATTAACTACGGTAAATGTCAATGCTGTTCCAAAATCTACAACAATCACATTGCCTTCATACAGGGTAAATGCAGCCATTGCGTTTGAAATGAGATCCGTTCCTATTTTATGTGGATTATTAGTTTCAATTGGTAGGCGGTCATAAATTTTAGGCCCCACAAAAATTGGCTCAATGTTGAATAGAGAAGGCCCAAAACCAGTCAGAATCGCATTCAATTCAGGAACGACCGAACTTACAATGACGGTGTTTATTACCTCCAAATCAAGGCTTGATTCAAGGAAATTAAGCCTGAGAAACATTTCGTATTCTATCTGGTTTCTTATTGGGACAGTCTCAAAACGCCATTCATGAATCCAGTCTTTACCATCATGAATACCAAAAACAATGTTCGTATTTCCTGCATCAACTGCTAAAAGCATCTTTTATTTGATTTTAAATTTTGCTGGATGTTGTTCGTCAAATTCCGTTGCTTCCTGATAGGTCCTCGCTACACTTAGTATTGTTGCCTCATCGTAAAGATTCCCAAGAAAAGAAATACTTGTTGGACTTCCTTCTTCATTGTAGCCATTTTTCAAAACAACACATGGATGTCCTGTTAAATTGGTTGTTAATAGCTGTGCTCCGGCAAAACTAGGGCTGACAATTACATCAAATTGCTCAAATACTGCATTGGTTCTTTGCATTAAAACATAACGTGCTCTATTGGCATTGATATAATCAACTGCCGAAACAAAATGTCCCCTTCTAAAAGAATTAGGCCAAGCATTCGAGGTCTGTCTTACTAAAAGATCATCCTTATTGGACCTGGTCAAGTCATCAAAAGCTGCGGAAGCCTCCGCGGTTAAAATAGCTTGCATTGCTGGGAAAGGCATGTTTCCAGGCATTTCAACAGGAATTAATTCAGCCCCCAAACTTCTGAGTACTTCAAGCACCTTATCATCATTCGCCTTTTGATCTCGTTCTCTATCAAAATGAGATTTTAAGTAACCAACCCTTAATTTTGACAAGTCTGCTTTACCTGAGTAGTTGAATGCAGCATTTTTTACTGCCAAATCTTTTTGGTCTTCTCCTCTTATCACGTCAAAAACCAAGGCGCAATCGAAAGCATTCCTTGCAATCGGACCAATTTTATCCATACTCCAGCTTAAAGCCATTGCTCCTGCTTTACTCACTCTTCCATAAGTAGGTCTTAACCCTGTTACGCCATTCCTAGTCGCAGGAGAAACTATCGATCCCAATGTTTCCGTACCTAGAGCAAATGGCACCAAACCTGCCGAAGTCGTTGAAGCGGAGCCTGCAGAAGATCCACTCGATCCTTGCTCTAAATTCCAAGGGTTCTTTGTTTTTCCTCCATACCATACATCCCCCATCGCTAAAGCTCCTAAAGTCAATTTTGCAACGAGTATGGCTCCCGCTTCATCCAATTTTTTAATGACCGTTGCCAATTCTTCGCCTCTGTTCTGATCCTTGAAGGGAGCGGCACCCCATGTAGTTTTATAATCAGGGACCGATAACAAGTCCTTCGCTCCATAAGGAATGCCATGAAGAGGTCCCAAGTAAATACCTTGTTTTAATAATTGATCTGCCTTTTTTGCTGAAGCCATCGCACGATCTTCTGTAAGCGTAATTATTGCCTCAAGGGCATTGCCATGAGACTTCAAACGATTAATAAAATATATAGTAAGGTCTACTGAAGAAATGTCTTTATTTTTGATCAATACAGAAAGTTCTGCAACAGTATAAAATGCCAAATCATCCATATTATCAGGTAGGGAAACATCGGCAGGGAAATCCCATTTAATTTCAGTTTGTTCAACATTCAAAACTTTATCGGCAACTAAAGGATTGAACCATAATGCCGGTGGTGTTTCATTACCGATTTCATAAGCATGTAATTCTTTTACCCCTCCTAAGGACTGGTTCAAACCTGGTAGCATCATTTCAATTTCCTTTTCGTCATAATCTAAATCCAGAATTGCTTGAGCCGCCAATACATGTTCCTTTTGAATATTTGCCCTTTGAGCCATTTTGAACCCAGCGAAAAAAGCGGAACATGTCAATAACAAAATGATGGCAATTGTAAAAGTTGACTTACTTTTGAACTTCATATCAGCTAAGTTTAAAATTAGTAGGTAGGAAAAACACTTACGATTAATTAATCAGATCAAGTTATGAAAACTATAGAGACTCCCCAACCACTATTTCCTCATTGGATGAGGGGGTTTTTGTTACTCGCCATGGCCTATAATGTGGCATGGGGTGCTTTTATTTTTTGGTACCCAGGTACTTTTTATCAATGGGTAACTACTTTGGATACTGATGCTCCTTCTATAATAATTTGGCAAGGTAGGTTCGCAGCGTTGATGGGTTTTGCCTACTTATTTGGCGCGCTCTATCCGCGAAAATTTTGGTATTTAATATTAGTAGGAGCCGCCACAAAAATTGTTGGGGGTATTTGGTTTTACATAAACATACTTGATAGTCAACCAGAAAAGTCTGGCTTATTCCATCTAATAATGAATGATGGTGTATGGGTTCCGGTATTACTTTTTATTGGATTCAAAGCCTATTCTATAAGAAATGAAGAAATATGAAAACACATTTGGTAAGACTATTTGAGTATAACCAGTGGGCAAACCAACTGTTTTGTGAAACAATTCTTAATGCTGATTATCAGAACAAAAAGATAGATGTACTGATTTCACATACACTAGCAGCTGAATTAATTTGGCTTGACCGTATTTCACCAGTAAACACACCTGTACTTGGCGTTTGGGAATTGCTCTCTTTAAATGAAGCCATCGAATCTCTTAAAGCCGCAGACGAACTCTGGCTTAGCTACCTAAAGGAGGATCCAGCTATTGATACTGTAATTAAATACACTGATTCTGCAGGAAAAAAGCACCAAACCATTTTAAAAGATATCATTACACATGTAGCGAATCATGGCACTCACCATCGGGGTCAACTTGCAACACTATTGAGACAAGAGAATATTGCTCCTCCAGCTTCAGACTTTATATTCTTCGCAAGGAGCTAAGAAAATCTTCTTTTTAGAAAAACAGCCACTTTTTTCTCCTATAAAGTGGGGTTCTAACTTTGGAAGTGCTTGCACTCCCTCCTCCACCAGTTCCAAAACAATAAGGCTTTTTAGAATTGGCTTTGAGTTTTGAAATATTAATGCTGAAAAAGAAATTTCCAGACCTGGGTTTGCTACTAATTAGTGAGCCAATGCTTTGAGTGCCTAAAGTAAGAGGCCCCATTCGTGCCGCCAATCCAAGATGAACGTCTCCTATTTGATTAAAATGAATCGGAGCATAAAAACCACTTAAACCCTTTTCCCAACGAGGGGTAACCGTAAAATTTGACAAATGATTAAGTCGATAATCAGCCGGAATCAAGCGAGTCATATCAACAATCGCATTCGCATTAATGTAATAATAGTTACCAATATTATAGTCGTAGTTAAGGTTTAAAGCTGTCGGCAATGTCACTGTAAATTGACCTGTTAATTGCTCAGTATTAGCTATCGTGGCTAAACTATCTGCCATTTCTCTAAAGCTACTAACACTCCCAAACTTTTCATTCACATCAATATTTCCAAGGTTTGGGAGCAATGAGGTTCCATGTGTAGAGGCAGACCCCATGTCAAAAGTAAACCTGCCCAAATCAGTAATTGACACACTTACCTTATGTTCATAAGTAATATCAGGATCTAGTTTAGTCCCAGATTTTTCAGACGGATCGCTACGAAAAGCAGCCCTTTCAAACGTTACACCAAAATCAAGTGCCAATTTAAATCCCAGCCCTTTCGGAAGTCTTAAAGGATCAGTGCCGTCAAACTGTTCATAGTTATTCAAATTAGCCGAATAGCCGAATAGCACATCAAGGTCCGTTACTTCTACCTCTGCGGTTACGGGATCAATCTCATAATCAAGGTCGTTTAGTTTGGCAAATGATGCGCCAACACTATTTACCAACTTTGGAGTAATTCCAAACTTCCATTTGTTAAAGCCATCATCTTTCAAGACCGTAGCATAAGTTATGGCCAATTCGTGCCAAGCAGAAAGCGCAAAATCCAATTTTTGATCAAACACATTCTGACCCAAATATTCAGGTCTACCGAATTGATTATACTGTTGGATAAACTCTGGAGAAATATCATTCCCACTACCATGAATTCTTGCAGTATAGCTTATTCCTAACCCTTGTTTGCCCGGCAATGATACCATCGCGGCTAATCCTCCAATCGAAACGTTAGTTTGAATGAATTTTGTTTTATCGTTTTTGTACCGTACAAGGCTTATTCCTTCATCCGACCTGTCCTGATAAGCAATATTATTAGTAATGAAGTAATTTCCATTCACAATGCTTATATCGTATTTGTAAGGAGAGTCTGCCAATGACGCAGGTTGACTTTTTGCGCCAAGAATACCCGCATAATCAGAATAAAGGAAGCCTGTATAGCGCTGTGCAACCAAATTGTTGACCAAAAAAAACAGTACCAAACTCAAAAATTTCAACCTCATCCAACTAACGTTATACTATCTTCTATTCTGTACATAATAACTTGCATATTACGGTTATTAGTACTTATTCGATAACCTATTGTAATACAATCTGGGAAAAATATACCCTAGTAAAGGCCACAATATTCCGATTCCAGTTACCTATAAAAGGTTTGTCAATATTAATGAAAACGTTAATGCTGGTCGCGGAACCTTCCCTGATTATTTCATTACACAGTCTTTTGACGACCTTATAATTAAGAGAGATGCCGTTTTTGATTTTACGGTTAGCCTAATTGAACAAAATAGTTCAATGGGTTCTAATTAATTAGTCGAATCAACTTCCAGCCTTTGTCGGATTAATTAACTTTATGGGATGAGTAAACCCGAAAAGTCCCTTTTCCTTATTGATGCCATGGCACTAATCTATCGTGCCCATTTTGCTTTTAGCAAAAACCCCCGAATTAATTCAAAAGGCATGAATACAAGTGCTCCATTCGGCTTTACTAATAGTCTCTTCGAAATCATTGATAAAAAACGACCTACTCACATTGCTGTCGCATTTGATACAAAAGCACCAACATTTAGGCATGTTCAGTTTCCAGCATATAAAGCTAACCGAGATGAAACTCCGGAAGACATAAAAATTGCAATCCCAATAATTAAGGAAATTGTAAGGGCTTTCAATATTCCAGTATTAGAACTGGATGGCTATGAAGCAGATGATGTAATCGGAACATTTGCTAAGAAAGCTGCTAGAGAGGGGTTTGAAGTGTTCATGATGACTCCAGACAAAGATTATGGGCAATTAGTTGAAGAACATATTTATTTATACAAACCGTCCTTTATGGGCAATGGTGTTGATGTAATGGGTGTTCAGGACATTCTTGACAAATGGGACATTCAAAGGATTGATCAAGTAATTGATATGCTCGGTTTACAAGGTGATTCCGTAGACAATATTCCAGGAATTCCTGGTGTTGGCCCAAAAACTGCCGCCAAATTGCTTAAGGAATATGACACTTTAGAGAATATTGTTAAACATGCCCATGAGCTAAAAGGTAAGTTAGGCGAGAAGGTAGCAGAATTTGGTGATCAAGGAATATTATCAAAGGAACTCGCAACTATTGACATAGAAGTGCCCTTAACGTATGACAGTGGCCCCATGAAATATGAGGGACCAAACAATGAAGCATTAACTAAACTTTTCGAAGACTTAGAGTTTAGAGCAACACTTAAAAGAATTATTGGTGATGGAAGCCCAGTTCCAACCGCCAAACCTAAGCCTGCGGCGGCAACAGCCCAAATGGGGCTTTTTTCTGACAGTACTCCAACAATACCTCAAACTGAGGAAGAGCAGGAGGAAGAAGTTGAAAAATTAACACTGAATGATACCGAACACCAGTATCACTTGATTGACAGCCCTGAGGCAAGGGCGCGGTTAATCCGGTTTTTACAGGGACAAGATGAGTTCTGTTTTGATACCGAAACTGACAATATCGATCCTATTGAAGCAAACCTTGTCGGTATTGCGTTTTCGTACCTCAAAGGTGAGGCCTACTATGTACCAACTCCTGCCGATCGCAACGAAACCCAAAAGATTGTTGATGAATTTAAAATGGTCTTTGAAAATGATAAAATTCTAAAAATTGCTCAAAACGCGAAATACGATATCCAGGTATTGAAAAACTATGGCGTTGATGTAAAAGGACCTCTATTCGACACCATGATCGCTCATTATTTAATAGATCCAGATACAAGACATAACATGGATGCCTTGGCTGAAAATTACCTTAATTATAAGCCACAATCTATTACTGAACTTATCGGTAAAAAAGGTGCTTCTCAGCTCACCATGGTTGATGTCGATGTTAACAAGGTGGTCGAATATGCCGGAGAAGATGCAGATATTACATTACAACTTAAGCATAAATTAGCTCCAATTCTTGAGGAAAATGAGCTCACAAAATTATTCAATGAAGTCGAATTGCCCTTGGTAAATGTGCTGGCTGATATAGAGTATAATGGCGTAAAAATAGATACCGCAGCTTTGGCGGTGATGTCCAAAGAATTAGAAGGAGAAAGCTTAAAAGCAAGAGATCAGATTTATACTCTAGCTGGTGAAGAATTTAACATCGCTTCACCCAAGCAATTAGGGATTATCCTTTTTGAAAAAATGAAGCTCGTTGAAAAACCTAAGAAAACGAAGACAGGTCAATATGCGACAGGTGAAGAAATTTTATCTAAACTCGCCTCTGAACATGACATCGCCCGTTTAATTTTGGAATTCCGAGAATATCAAAAACTCAAGTCAACCTATGTTGATGCCTTACCAAAGTTGATTAGTCCAAAAGACGGCTTAGTGCATACAGATTATCGCCAAGCAGTTGCTGCTACCGGAAGACTCAGTTCTAATAACCCAAACCTTCAGAACATTCCCATTCGTACCGTAAAAGGAAGAGAAATAAGAAAGGCATTTATTCCAAGAAGCGATGATTTTCTATTGTTGGCTGCGGATTACTCTCAGATTGAGCTTCGAATTGTGGCTGCTTTTGCCAAAGACGAAAACATGATTGAGGCATTTAAAAATGGAAAAGACATCCACTCTACTACAGCTTCGAAAGTTTTCAAAGTCCCTCTTGAGGAAGTAGATAGGGACATGAGAAGAAAAGCTAAAGAAGTTAATTTTGGACTTATTTATGGTATTTCAGCCTTTGGTTTAGCTCAAAACCTGAATATTTCTAGAACCGAAGCTCAGGAAATTATATCATCCTATTTCAATGAATTTCCAGGAGTGAAAAGGTACATGGATGAACAAGTAAACAAAGCGAGAGAGTTTACTTATGTTGAAACCATTCTAGGTAGAAGAAGGTATTTACGAGATATCCACTCCAAAAACATGGTTGGAAGAGGCCATGCTGAGCGAAATGCGATCAATGCACCTATTCAAGGAAGTGCAGCAGATATTGTCAAAATCGCCATGATCAATATCCATAAGTGGATGAAAGCAGAAAATTTGAAATCCAAAATGATTATGCAAGTGCATGATGAATTGGTATTTGATGTACACAAATCAGAATTAGAATTATTGAAAGCAAAAGTGCCAGAACTCATGAAGTCTGCAATCGAACTTGAAGTTGCAATGGATGTCGAAGTTGGTGTTGGAGAAAATTGGTTAATCGCCCATTAGAAATATGGAATTTAAAATTACAAAATCAGACATTGAGAATGCCCATGTACGCATTGCACCTCTAGTAAATAGAACACCTATTCTTACCTCCGAAAGTATCAATGCTATTTTCGGTTGTGAGCTGTTTTTCAAATGTGAGAATTTTCAAAAAATTGGTGCCTTTAAAGCAAGAGGGGGTCTGAATGCAGTGCTCAGTTTACCAGATGAGGTTAGGGCTAAGGGCGTAGTAACCCATAGTTCTGGGAATCATGCCCAAGCCATCGCTATGGCTGCAAAATCCTGCAATATTCCAGCCTATATTGTAATGCCCAACACAGCTCCTCAGGTAAAAAAAGAGGCCGTAGAAGGCTATGGTGCTAAAGTTACCTATTGTGAACCAACTCAAGTTGCCAGAGAAGAAAACGCTTCAAGAATTCAAGCTGAGACGGGTGCTACCTTTATTTCTCCTTATAACGACTATAAAGTAATTGAAGGCCAGGCCACATGTGCCAAAGAATTTTTTGAAGAACAGTCTGACTTGGCTGCCCTTATAGGTCCAGTAGGGGGTGGTGGATTAATGGCAGGTACTGCACTAGCAACACATTACTTTTCCCCCGAAACTAAAGTATATGCGGCTGAGCCTGCCAATGCTGATGATACTTACCGTTCATTCAAAGCAGGTAAAATTGTAAAAATCCCACAGCCTAAGTCCATTGGTGATGGCCTCCTCACTATTGTTGGTGATAAGACTTTCCCGATAATCAAAGCCCTCGTGTCTGATGTTTTCACCGTAACAGAAGAGGAAATAGTGGAAGCAATGCGACTCATTTGGGAAAGAATGAAAATTATCATTGAACCCTCTTCAGCCGTAGCTGTGGCGACCCTTTATAGGCATAAGGCACAATTTTCAGGACAAAAAGTGGGAATTATTATAACCGGAGGCAACGTAGATTTAGGGAAACTGCCTTTTTAATACGATTCATCTTCCTAATTCTACGATTCAGTCAGTCCTATTTATTAAGCTGGTTTGCATACAACACCTTTGAACTATCGAAAGCCCAAAGGTTATGCAAATCAAATTAAAACTCATTCTCATATTATTAATTGCTCCGTTGGTCGCGGTAGCACAAACAACAGTATCTGGTGTTATAAAAGATCAAAAAGGGGAAACACTCCCCGGTGCCAACATTTACTTAAATGAAACCTTTGATGGTGCCAATTCAGATATCAACGGCAACTTCTCTTTTCAAACAGAGGAAACCGGTCAGCAGTTATTGGTAATCAGTTTTATTGGTTTCAAAACACTTGAGAAAACCGTCACATTAAACGGTTCAACCTTGAACATTGAACTAGTTTTAATTGAAGAAATCAATAAAGTTGATGGCGTTACTATTTCTGCTGGTGCTTTTGAAGCAAGTGATGTTAAAAAGTTAACCGTCTTAAAACCACTTGATATAGTCTCTACGGCAAGTGCTGCTGGTGACATAATGGGTGCCATTAATACCTTACCTGGTACTGCAACTGTTGGCGAATCCGGCCTCCTATTTGTCAGAGGCGGTGAAGGTTATGAAACAAAGGTGTTCATAGACGGAATGGAAGTTAGAAACGCATTTGGCGCATCTGCACCAAATGTTCCAACCCGTGGAAGATTTAGCCCTTTCCTTTTTAAAGGAACAATTTTTAGCACAGGAGGATATTCCGCTGAATTTGGACAAGCCTTGTCTTCTGTATTGATTTTAAACTCAAATGATATTGCAGAGCAAAGCCAAGCAGACATTTCGCTAATGTCGGTTGGTGGAGATATTGGGTATACTAAAAAATGGGAAAACACATCTTTGTCTGGAAAAGTCCAATACACAGATTTACGTCCCTACCAAGAGATGGTGAAACAAGATTTTGACTGGGAAAAAGCCCCAGTAAATGTCGTAAGCGAGATCGTATTCCGACAAAAAGTAAACAAAAATGGATTACTAAAAGTATATGCTAATGCAGATGTCTCCGATTTCATTATTCGTCAGCCGAACATCAATAATAATGGGATAAAAGACACCGTTGGAATTAAGAATGACTATTACTATTTGAACAGCACTTATACTGACATTTTAAGTTCAAAATGGTCACTTAAAGCTGGTTTATCAACAACTTCAAATACAGAAGACATTGATTTTAATCAAGAGAAGTTCACCGCTAAAGAAGTTGGCACACATGCCAAAGTTGCCTTAAACTGGGATGCCCACGAAAAGGTATCTGTAAATTTTGGTAGTGAGTTCTTATTTAAAAATTTCACGCGTGAGGTAAACCCTTTTGAAGCACCAAAAACGGCTTATGATTTTACCGACAACCTCGCTGCAACTTATGTTGAAGCTGACTACTATGCTTCAAATAAATTCATTCTTCGAACAGGATTAAGGTATGAGCATTCTTCCTTACTAAATAAAAGTTGGTTAAGTCCACGCATTGCCGCATCCTATAAATTGACTGACAATGGACAGTTTTCTATGGCCTATGGAGAATTTTTACAAGCACCGCAAAATGCATATGCTCTAGTCAATAATAATTTAACCCCAGAAATTGCTACCCACTTTATGCTCAACTATCAGCACATTGTTAACAACAAAGTATTCAGGGTTGAGGTATATCAAAAAGAGTATGACGACCTTGTGAAATACGGAACACCTAATGATTTTACTCCTAGTAATTTCAATAACAACGGATATGGCAAAGCCAAAGGCGTAGATTTTTTCTGGAGAGATGGAGACACCTTTAAGAACACCGATTATTGGATCTCCTACTCATTTGTAGATTCTAATAGAGATTATATTGATTACACAGAGGCCGCTACTCCTTCATTTGTCTCTCAGCATAACTTCTCATTCGTTCTTAAACATTTTGTTCAACCCCTTAGAACTCAATTTGGAGCAACATACAATTTTGCCAGTACTAGGCTTTTTCATAATCCTAATAAACCAGGGTTTCAAAATGACGGAACACCGAATTTCCATGATTTAAGCCTCAATGCAGCAGTGCTGTTTAAGCAAAACATCATTCTTTATATGTCCTGTTCTAACGTATTTGGAAGAGACAATGTATTTGGATATGAATATGCAAACAGTCCAAATGAAAACGGTTTTTACGAAAGTCAACCAATAATTCAAGGAGCCAAAAGGTTCGTATTTGTTGGCCTATTTATCACGCTGACCAAAGATGGTCAAGAGAATCAATTAAGAAACTTATAATCAAAAACTCAATTATTATGAAAACACTACTATCAATTATTTTTGTTGGAATTACTTTGCTAGGCAATGTGAATGTCAACCCGATTAAAACTAACAGGCTGACCATAACGGTAAAAAATGTAAATAGCACAGATGGCGTTGTCTCCGCAGCACTTTATAACGATGAAGATGAATTTCCTGGTGGAGAGATGTTCTTGGGAGAAATTAAGTCCTTGACTTCTAGCGGAAGTATAGAAATCATCTTTGAAAATGTACCAGAAGGTGACTATGCCATTGCACTCCTACATGATGCAAATGAAAACGAAGACTTGGACATGAATGACCAAGGAATGCCGCTAGAAGGCTTTGGTTTTTCAAATGGAGCAATGGGTGACATGGGTCCTCCAGACTTCGATCAAGCTGCTTTTACTGTTGACGGAGACCTAGAAATAGAGATCCGATTAATATATATGAACTTCTAGACAACGATTCATCCGTCAAAGACTACGGTTCAGTCGATCTTTATTTTAAAGTAAAGTTTTAGACAACATCTTTGAATCATCATTAACAAACACGTCAAACTCAAAATTTAATACTATGAAAAAGATATTTCTATTAATCGGTCTACTTATCGCAGGGTTCGCATTGAATGCGCAAAGCCAAGATGCCTATGTAAAAGCTATGCAAAATGGTCTTGAGGCGATGGGCAAAGCGGAATCAGTGCAAGACCTCCTTGGTGCTGCCGGACAATTCGAAAGAATCTCAGCAAGAGTAAAAGACCAATGGCACCCTCATTACTATGCCGCACTGAATTATATCAATGCTTCATTTAGGGCTGAAGGTTTAGCAACTAAAGACAGTTACACTGAAAAAGCACAGGGATTCATAGACAATGCCCTGAAAATTGCACCGAACGAATCAGAAGTGGTGGCTTTACAGGGTTTTAACTATATGACACAATTGTCTGCGGACCCTGGAGGCCGAGGGCAATCAATGTCACCAAAAGCAATGCAAACATTTGGAAAAGCAATGGGCATTAACCCTGAGAATCCTAGGGCAATGACATTCATGGCTCAAATGCAATTTGGTACCGCACAGTTCTTTGGATCATCGACTGCAGCCTCATGCGAGGCAGCTAAGAAAACGCTCCCGCTGTTTGATGCTGAGTCGAAAGGCAGAAGCTTTGATCCTACATGGGGTAAAGACATGGCAGAAGCCATAATCGAAGGCTGCACAAAATAATTCGCTTTATTTAATTTTAGACAAAAACATCTATCCAAATCATCCCATGGACATTATAGACAAAATACTCATCTGGTCACATGTCGCGGCCGGTATTTTGTCTCTTGTCACTGGTTTGATTGCAGCAATATTTGCCCGTAAAGGAGGAAAGTTGCATAGACAAGTAGGTAAAACATATTTCTGGTCAATGTTCTGGATATTTGTCAGTGCCATATTGATTGTTTGCTTTGTGCGGTTCAATTTCTTCCTCACAATCATTGCGGTTTTTAGTTTCTATTTGACCTTTAACGGTTATCGCGTTTTGACCCTTAAAAAAACAATGCAAGCAGCACCAATTGACTGGATAGCTTCAATTATTGCAATAACATTTGGAGCAAGTCTTTTAGTCTATGGCATTATAATTCTAATCCAATCAAATGAAGCTCTCGCGTACCTCAGTATAATTTTTGGCTTCTTCACTACAAGAACAGGCTTTATCAATTTCAAAGGATTTAGAAAGATTGATCAACAAGAAAAAATGTGGTGGTGGTTCGCTCACATGGGCTCAATGTGCGGAAGTCTGATTGCCGCATTTACCGCTTTCCTAGTTCAGAATGGAAGGATCTTTAATGTCCCAGAAAGTTTTGGTTGGGCGCTCTGGCTATTACCAGCAATAGTTGGCAGTCCATTAATCTTTTACTGGGTAAATAAATATAAGAAGCAATTCAAGCTTGGTAAATACTCAGTTTGAGCAATAAAAGTAAATCATTACATTAGACTAAATGGGTTATTTAAATCAAATCAATTGGAAGAAAGAATTAAGGGACACCTTCTTCATAGGTCTTTTTGGTTCTGGAACTGCCTATTTCTGGTGTACATCATGCTTCGACCGACTTGACGTAGCGTTAGTATCTATGCTTGCCACGGGAATTCAATGGATTTTACTTTGGAAAGGAAACGCACACTTATCGGAATATTTATCCTACAAATTTCCTTGGCTGGAAAACCCAAAAAAAAGATTCTTATGGGGCATTGCAAGCGTAATAATTTATACCCCGCTGGCAGTATTTCTCCTCTTTTTATCACTCAATCTATTATTCGATGTAAGATTCGATGGCATTGAAACTACATTGCTAATATCCGTTGGAATTACGTTCGTTATTACTTTTGCCTTTAGCGCGGCACAATTTCTCGATAACTGGAGGAAAGCCGCTTTGGATGCCGAAAGGCTAAAAGCAGAACAAATTGCAACAAAATACGAGTCTTTAAAGAATCAGGTCAATCCTCATTTCCTTTTTAATAGCTTGAACGCACTAACAAACCTTGTTTATGAAGATCAAGATCAAGCAGCTGCTTTTATTCGTCAGTTATCAAAAGTATATCGTTACGTTTTAGACACCCGCTCTAAGGAGTTGGTGACTGTAAAACAAGAATTAGCATTCGTGAATTCCTATGTGTTTTTACAAAAAATTCGCTTCGATGAAAAACTCATAGTTAATATTGATTTAAAAGGTCATGAAGAAAGCATGGTGCCTCCCATTGCCATACAAACCCTTCTTGAAAATGCAATTAAACACAATATTATAGCTCAAGAAGAGCCCTTAACAATTGAAGTAACAATTGAAAATAACGAGTACATTGTTGTTAAAAACAACTTGCAAAAAAAGAACATTCCAATTGAAGAGTCCTCAGGTATTGGCTTACCTAACATCCAAGCCAGGTATGCTTTTCTCAGTCAAAAACCAGTTGAAATAATTAAAGATTCAAATACATTCATTGTAAAGCTTCCTTTACTTAAAATGTCTCAATCATGAAGGTGTTAATTGTAGAAGATGAATCAATGGCTTCAAAAAGGCTTATTAAGCTCATAACTGCCCTTGAGCCAAATGTGGATATCATGGCTTCACTTGATTCTATAAAAAGGACAGTGAGTTGGTTAAACACAAATGATTCTCCGGATCTAATTTTTCTCGATATTCAATTAGCAGACGGATTAAGCTTCGAAATTTTCGAGAAAACAAAGGTTAATGCCCCTATCATATTCACAACCGCTTTTGATGAATATGCTATAAAGGCATTTAAGGTAAACAGTATTGATTATTTGCTCAAACCTATTGACCCGAAAGAATTGGAGGTTGCGTTGGAAAAGTTTAATACCAACTTTTCACAAAAGGCACAAATTCAGCCGGCTCTAAATATGGCCTTGATTGAAAGTGCCATGGAAATGATGACAAAACAATATAAAGAGCGATTTGTAGTGAAAATTGGCGACCATATCAAAACAGTCAACACAAGAGATGCACTCTATTTCTACAGCCAAGAGAAGGCCACCTTTTTACAAGTAGCAGAGAACAAACGATATATAATTGATTATACATTGGAAGAGGTAGAAGGCCTCTTAGATCCCAAACAATATTTCAGAATAAACAGAAAATACCTTGTCCAACTTGGCGCGGTCAAGGACATTATTGCTTATTCAAATAGTCGTTTACGCTTAATCCTTATTGATTCTGACGAAATGGATGTCATCGTAAGTAGAGATAAAGTTCAGGCATTCAAAAAATGGTTAGATAGATAATTATGGATAACTTAATACACAGTCCTTTAGGATTAGTTCACGTCCTATTTTCATTGATTGCTATGATTACAGGTGGTTTTGTTCTTGGGCTGAGAAAAGGAACAAAACTTCACAAGAGAATTGGATATACCTATTTCGCCTCAATGGTAGGTTTGAATGGGACGGCCTTTATGATCTATGGCCTCTTTGGCCACTTTGGAATCTTTCACTGGGCGGCAGTATTTAGTTCGCTGACCATCCTTTCTGGCATGGTTCCTATTATCAAAAAGAAGAAAGGATGGATTTATAGGCACTTCAATTTCATGTATTGGTCGGTCATTGGGCTCTATGCTGCATTTGCAGCAGAAACATTGACGAGAGTGCCAGAAACGCCATTCTTCGGGATGGTAGGGCTAGCAACTGGTATTATTGTATTAATGGGTGTAATTGGCTTAAGACTTCATCGTAAAAAATGGGCTGCGCAATTCGGCCAATTAGGAAGTTAATTTTCCCCACATTTACCACAAAATACCATCAACAGGGCCCAATTTTTGAGGTATTTCTTTTTCGCCTAATTGCTCTCTTAGGTCAATTTCAATGGTATTACACAAAGCAGTCATTGGTGTATCCTGCTCTCTGTTTTCGAAAGGATCTTCATTATAAGCCCCGACAGATTCTAGTACCGAAAAGACAAATGAGATTAAGACCGATAAAGGAATTACAACCCATGCAATATGTTTAGCATCTAGTAAATCAATCATTCCAAAAGGTAAAAGTGTTGCAAATACAATCACAAAAAATCTCGTAAAATAATCGTACTGCCGTGCCATCGGTGTGTTTTTGATCCGCTCACACTTCCCCTGACAAGCAATCAAATCTGTGAGTGTTTTATCCAAAAGCTGGTGTCTAAAATCACTAATCCACCCATTTTTCAATGCTTCTTGAATCGCTTCTCCTTGTCTTAAGTTTAATTGGGTCGCTTTGTTTTGCTGAGTGATTAAGTCTGCCTTTTCTTCGCTTTTTATAAATGGATCTAATACTTCCCAATTTTCCTGCTCTCTCAATTGCAAACGCAATGCATTTATCCAGGCCAATTGTTTATAAACTAATGATCGCTGAAAACCATCATCCGCACCGTCCATGAAGGTGATCACTTGACGGCCCCAAGTTCGGCTAGAATTAACTATTTCTCCCCAAATCTTTCTTGCTTCCCACCATCGGTCATAAGATGAACTATTCCTAAACGCCAAAAATATTGCCAATGCGCTAGCCAAGGTTGCTACTATTGCAAAAGGAATTGTAACATAGGCGAAGTCTAATATTTCGTGCAAGACATACACACCTACCGCAACGGACAAAAAATAAATGAGTCGACCAAAACTCAATTTTAAGATCTTAGACCATTTTAAATTTTTTCTAACTATCACTCGATTAAAGTTTAATAGATTTTAATCTAATGTAATAAAAGTTTATTCCCAATAGTTGCTTGCACAAGTAAATTAGAGTAAAACAAAAAATACAGCCACAGAAAACCCGTGGCTGTACAATTAACTCAGTTAATGTCTATTAATTACCTCCGTTAGCCTTTTGCATTGGATTTGAACCTGAAGCTTGACCTCGCGCTCCTCCACCTCTGCTCTTGAACAATTCAAACCTAGATGGCTTGTTGTCTCTTGGAAAATAGTTGTTTACTTCGTCTGTATCTGCAGTTTCTCTATCTGGATCAATTCGAATTTGAACCACTTCCTTGCTCTTCATGAATGCCTTAGTAACATTCAGTTCGTTCTTTCTCCAGATATATGCAGGAATTCGATCCACTTCTTTTGAACCATCTGCAAAAGTCCATTCGATGATAATTGGCATAACCAATCCACCAACATTGGAAAAATCGATTTCATAAAAGTTTTTATCATCCCCTAACATTTTACGCTCTTGCTCACTTAATGAGGCTTCAAATCGCTGATAAGCTTGTTTCGATTGATCCGTAACTTCAAATCGGTCATAGGAATAATAAAAATCTTGAAGTCTCTTGTCTTCTTCAACATAGAATTTTTTACCCTCAGCTTTGTTACGCTCATCTGCAATATCTCTTGCATCCGCCTTGGCCTGCTCACTCAAAATTGGGTATTCAACGCTTGGATCTTTTGTGTCTAATTTATACCATCGCACATCGTCTACTGAGATATCAACATTTTCTATTCCGAAATACCATCCCTTAATAAACCAGTCTAAATCAACAGCAGAGGCGTCTTCCAATGTTCTAAAAAGATCATCTGGAGTTGGGTGTTTAAAAGCCCATCGTTTTGCATATTCTTTAAAAGCATAATCAAATAATTCTCTCCCCATAATGGTTTCACGCATTATGTTCAAACCTGTTGCCGCCTTCGCATATGCATTAGAACCAAAATTAATAATGTTCTCAGAATTGGTCATGATAGGTTCAAGCTGCTCTTTTGGCAAGGCCATATAAGGTGCAATCTTGAATGCAGGACCCCTTCTATGCGGGTAGTTATTGTCAAATTCTTGTTCGGTCAGGTACTGAACAAAAGTGTTAAGCCCTTCATCCATCCAAGTCCATTGTCTTTCATCAGAATTGACAATCATAGGGAAGAAGTTGTGTCCAACCTCATGGATAATCACACCTATAGCACCATACTTTGTAGATTCTGAATAAGTACCATCAGGAAGTGTTCTTCCATAGTTAAAGCAGATCATTGGGTATTCCATACCATTTGAAGCTTCCACCGAAATCGCAACTGGGTAAGGATAAGGAATCGTATATTTTGAATAGGTTTTAATTGTATGTGCTACTGCTTTTGTGGAGTAACGCTCATAGATCCCATATGCTTCTTTAGCATAATATGACATTGCCATTGGATGATCAGTTCTACCCTCGATATCGGTAGCCATTGCATCCCAAACAAATTTTCTTGAAGACGTCCAGGCAAAATCTCGTACATTTTCAGCCTTAAAGTGCCATGTCTTTTTTCCAGTTGGTTTTCCTTGTTCTGCCGATTTAGCTTCTTCAAGGGTAACAATTTTAACAGGTTCTATAAATTCCTTTTGCGCTTGAGTCCATCGTTTCTGCTATGCAGACGTTAAGACATTTTTTCCATTTTGCAACGATCCCGTTGAACCAACAACATGATCATTTGGAACAGTCATCTTAACATCAAAATTTCCAAAAGTCAACGCAAATTCTCCCTTTCCTGTAAACTGCTTATTGTTCCATCCTTGAAAATCAGAGTATACTGCCATTCTCGGGTGCCAGCCTGTAATGGTATAGATGTAGTTACCATCTTCCGGAAAGAACTCATGCCCTCCACGAGCACCAGAAATACTTCTTGGGGTAGTGTTGTACCACCATTTAATATTGAAGACGAATTTCTCACCTGGTTTTAAAGTGTTCTTTAAATCAATGCGCATCATAGTTTGATTGATGATGTGAGGCATATCAACTCCTTTAGCATCCTTTACTTCCATGATGTGGTATCCCCAATCATAATCATGTCCGTCAAGATTATCAATCTGGCTAGCAGTCATCCTTGGATTAATACTACTAGCGTTAAACTTGTAGGCATCATTATCCGATTGCCTAACATTTTCATCAAGTTGAATCCACAGATAATCAAGCGGATCAGGGGAGTTGTTCCAATAAGTGATTTTCTCAGCGCCTGTTAATCGTTGATTAGTATCATCCAATTCTGCTTCAATCACATAATCGGCTCTTTGCTGCCAGTATTGATGCCCAGGAGCTCCAGATGCCGTTCGATAAACACTTGGATCTCTTAGCATTCGTTCCATTTGTTCAAAACGCTTGCCGTGATTACTTGTCTTTTCCTGGGCAAAAACGGGGCTCATAACAGCCAATGCTATTAAAGCGAAGATTAATCGTTTCATCTTAATATGTTTTTAGTTACCAAAATTTTGTTTCAATCATTAACATAATTGCAATTCCTCCTATGGCTGCAGAAACCACTAAATTCCAATCTCTTTTTGTTACTCCAGCCAATCCCACGAATATAAAAGAGATCACCATGAATATTCCTACTACTACTATCTGTCCTAACTCAAGACCTAGGTTAAATGCCAACAGTTCGGTGACGATACTTTGACTTCTTCCCATTATGCTTTTTAACTGATAAGCATATCCCAGCCCATGTATAAGACCAAAAAATAATGCGAAAAAATAATTGATATTAATAAACCCAGGACGAAGCGTATTGGTCTTTCTTAGAATATTTGAGAAGGCTGCTACGAAAATTGTCACTGGAATTAGAAACTCAATTATATCAGAAGGGAAATTTAGAATATCCAAAGTACTCAATGCAAGAGTAATAGAGTGTCCAATAGTAAAAGCAGTAACTAGTATCAATACTTTTTTCCAATCTTGTGCCAAATAGAGGGCACACAATGCTATAACAAAAAGCATGTGATCAAAGGCTTGGAGTTCCAATATATGATTGGCACCTTCTTTGAAGAAGAACTTAAACTGATCCATTAATTAACGTTTGAGAATAAATGAGTCTGCAATTAAATTTAGGATTGTAATATTATAACTTAATTTTAAAACGGCATACTAAACGGCCTATGATGCTTAAGAGCTTTTTATGTACGGTAATATTTTCATTGGGACTGACTTTTCATCCTTTTCACATCAGCGTATGTGATATAGAACACAATACAGAGACAAAATCGCTAGAAATTTCCCAGCGTATCTTTATGGATGATCTTGAAGTAGGGCTCAAAAATTTCCATAAAATTGAATATGTCGATGCCTTTGAGCCCGATGATCCTGCCGAACTCGATAGTTTGATTAACGGATACCTTCAAGCAAAACTTGAATTTGTAATCAATGGGGAAAAGATAGCTTTCACATTCCTAGGTAGTGAAATGGAAGGTGATGCACGTTGGTGTTACCTTGAAGCAAAAAACGTAGCCTCTATAAAATCGGTTCAAATAACTAATAAGGTCTTGATTCAAAGTTTTGAAGACCAAGAGAACATTGTTCATTTTAAAGCCAATGACAAATTAAAAAGCTACCGCCTTAATAAAGAGGAAAAGCAAACCACACTAAGATGGTAATATGAAATCACTCCTTCCAATCTTCCTTTTATTCATAGTTTCGAGTTGCTCTTTTGGGGAAAAAGAAACGGTTAACAAACAAGTCGAAGTAGCAGAAGCTCCTACCACTTTTATCAGTTACGAGTTGAAAAAAATTGTTCGGAAAAAAGGCCCTTGCGTATCCGATAGTACAAATGTTGGCTGTCTTGATGTAAAGATCAACTATCCCATTCTCAGTGCTGGCCCATTTCAAAATGTGATTAACAATATTAATAAGCGGATTAAGGAAGACATTTTTGAGTATGCTTTCATTAATGAAAAGCCCGAAAGCTTTGAAAGTTTGATCACTGAAATTACCGAAGGTTACGAAGATGTTTTAGCCACATACAAAAACTATTCTACAGAATGGAGTTTAGAAATTAGTTCAGATATTATTTACCAATCAGCTAAATTCATCAGCCTGGCAACAAGCATTTATTCCTATACAGGCGGAGCACATCCCAATTCATATTTAGTTTATAAAACCTATGATTTAAAAACTGGCAATAGGGTTTTGCTTGATGATTTACTTGTGGAAGGCTTTGAAGATAAATTGAATCCTGCTGCAGAAATTGAGTTTAGGATGAACCATGAAATATTACCTTCAATTAAATTATCTGATGCCGGTTACTTTTTTGAAGAAGACAAATTCATTCTTAACGACAATTTTGCCGTAATGGATGGCAGTCTTCTTTTCTATTTTAACCCTTACGAAATCACCAGTTATGCCCAAGGCCCTGAAGAATTACAAATAGGCTTCTCAGACTATAAAGCATTGATTAAACCGGGTAGTCTTCTTGACGGAAGGGAGTAATTTCTAAATCTCAAAATCAAATTGCTTCAACTGTTTCCATTCTTTTCCATCATGTTTTAGCAGTGTAAAGGCATTCACTTCAAAACTAGGAGCGTATTGCTTTGACTCAAATTCATCCCAGGCCAACTTGAAGAGATCCTTTTTAAGGTCACGAAAAGCAACAGTCATATGTGGGTGATAGGGATAATCAAGGCGATTTGCATTAAATAAATTCAATTCTCTTTTCGCCACACCTTCTAAATCTTTCTGCATCTCTATCAGGTATTCATTGGGCTTTACATTTATATAAATCACTCTCGGAGGAAAAGCAGCGTAGTTCTGCAGGTGAATTTTAAATGGTTTATAATTTTTACTTGCGCGCGCAAGTATATCAATCATTTCGCCCTCTTTCTTCTCCTTCCATGTAAAAGGCATGTGTAAAGTAATATGTGCCGGAGAGCGCAGTGCAGCTTTGCAGTTGTATGTTGTTTTAAAATGTTCCTTTATTTGATTCACTTTATCCAGAACTGGCTCAGGAGGAATAATCGCCAAAAAGTATTTCGCTTTTTCTGTCATTTCTCCAAAGATAGTTGTCAGCCGACAACCTAAACCATTTAGGTTTTCAAAACCTTAAGGGTTTTATTTTAAATAAATATTCATTATATTTTTTAATGTTATTATTATAAATTGAGATGAGTCGATTACAACCTGATATATTTTATCATATTTATAATCATGCAAATGGTGCTGACAACTTGTTTCGAGAAGAAAGGAATTACCACTATTTCATCCAGCAATGGGAAAAATATATTTTACCCATTGCCGATACATACGCCTATTGTTTAATGCCTAATCATTTTCATGCCTTGATAAAGATCAAGGGGATAGAAACATTATCTAAGAACGAAAAGTTTGAAAGTATTCTTCGAGACCCGACAGGTTTTGAAAACCTGTCGGGTCTTATTTCGAAGCAATTCGGTAATTTTTTCAATAGCTATGCCAAGGCTTTTAATAAAATGTATGACCGGAGATGATCACTATTCAACTCTCCTTTCAAAGCAAAGGAAATCTCTTCTGATGTTTATCTAACAAACGTCATCTTCTACATCCATCATAATCCTGTACATCATGGTTTTGTTCCTCACTTAGGGGATTGGCCTTACAGTAGCTACCTTAGTCTTTTGTCCAAAAAAGCCACACTCTTTACAGAATGAGGCTTCAATTAATTCTAACTCCTTTCTTATCTATTTAAAGTGTCAAAGTCTTTTGGCTTTCTTGACATTTTTTTATCCATATTGGCCGTTTGCAAAACCATAGTGGCAATGATTACAGCATTCTTTTTTAGATCGGCTTCTTGAAGTCTTTCATACAAATCCATATTTGTATGGTGAGTTCTAGTGCCATAATCAATTGGGTCTTGGATAAACTGAAATCCTGGAATACCAACAGCGTCAAAAGCAAGGTGATCTGTTCCACCAGTATTTCTATTTGTAATAGTCTCAGCACCTACTTCATGGAATGGCTTGAACCATTCTTCAAACAAAGGCTTAGCTCCTTCATTTCCTTGTAAATAAATCCCCCTAATCGCTCCTGTTCCGTTGTCCATGTTATAGTAAGCAGAGACATTGCCGTGTTCACTATTTGGTTTGTCCTTTTTCATGAAGGTATTCTTCACATAGTTTCTTGAACCATGAATTCCTTGCTCTTCACCACTCCAAAGCGCTATTCGAACAGTTCTTTTCAATTCAACACCTGACTCCTTAAGAATCCTCATTACCTCCATCATGGCAGCAGAACCCGCAGCATTATCTGTTGCTCCCGTTCCAGCAAACCAAGAATCCAAGTGTGCACCAATCATCACAACTTCATCCTTAAGGTTTGAGTCAGAACCTAGTATTTCGCCAATAACATTATACCCTTGAAGGTCATCCGTTAAAAATTTCGTCTTAGTATCTACTTCGATTTCTACAGGTTCGCCCTTTTCGGCCAGCCTAACTAGGCGACTATAATGTTCTGGAGCCATTTCCATTTCAGGAAGTGCAGTATCATCATTTCTTGAACCATTAGAAGTAAAGAATGTACCTTGACCTCCCCGTTTTCCTGTTAAAATCATGGCAACTCCTTCTTCCTTAAAAAAGGCCGCAACAGCTGTATTTAATGCCCTTGCCTTCATAAAATCAGCCCTTCGGCTCGCGCTAAAACCTCCGCCACCTCCGCGAACATTATAGTTTTTCATGTCTTCTAGCTGCTCATCAGTATACCTCTTAGCATCAGCGTCAAAAGTAGTAGTAGCCACTGAAGTAGTTGGCATCATTACCACCTTTCCTTTTAACTGACCTTTATATTTTTCCAAGTCACTTGCTTCAGCTATTTTAACGTATACTACTTCTGTTTTAAGTAATCCGTTTGTTCCCGGTGTCCAAGCTTTAGGAATCCCAATCATGGATTGATAATAAGGCTTAGTCATGGCCACATAAGATTTTTCAACATCCCAGCCTTTACCAAATTCTCCCCATGGTTCAATTTTTACGTTTTTCAAGCCCCACTCCTTCATTTGCGCGGATGTCCAATCATAAGAATTTTTTAATCCCGTTGAGCCAGTTAGTCTAGGCCCTATTCGGTCAGTTAAATTCCAAGCAATGTCCATTACTTCAGAATTATTGAATCCTTCGTTTTTAATTTTGTAGACAGCGTCATAATCTACCTCTGCATTTTGAAAAGCAAATGATGGTGGCGCTATAAAGGCCAGCATCATTGCAGTACATATAATTTTTTTCATAGTATTCCTGTTTATAGGCTTAAGCTAAGAATAAGTACTATAAAACAGAACCCCTTTTATATGAGCAGAATAAGTAGATAATTAAGCGGTATTAGTTGTCTGATTTAAATTCAGTCTTAACACTATTGACGAAATTTGAAAGCGCGTCAAACCTAGTTGGGCCAGCGTCCCATTCACGACCAAAAAACAAGCTTTGCGTCCTTAGTTGTTTGAGGTAAAATTTGGTTAGATAATTCGTTGATTTCGATTTTAAGGATTCATATTTGAATTTTTTCCTGATTGCCTTTTCTGTGCCATGGGCTTGGTACATAATAAACCCATATCCGCTTCTCAGCCATTCATCTTCTGATTTCTCATTTATATTTACTAATTCAGCTTCAAAAGGATATTGAGCAATAATCGATGTCAATTTATCATTTAACAATTGAGTACTTGTGGAATCTCTGTTTTCACTTCCATTTAATAAATCAGCCTTGAACCTTAAAGCAATATTTGGATCGTTCTTAATGGAAACATACATTGGCACCGCCACTTTTTGTGTTTCCATCACTTTGGTAAACCGTTCTGTTCTTGTTTTATATGGTATTGTTAAATCAAAAAATTCAGGGCTGTCCAATACCAAAATATTATTTCTTTTGTGGGCTCCAGCTTTAAAAATGGTTCTCATTTCTGACCAAATATTTTCAACGTCATTGGACTCCCTCATCCAATATGATTTCTGAGTATCAAAAAAGGTCCATTTTAGATTATAAGGACCAATTGTAAAAAACAAACTTTCTTCCCCTAATACCGTCAAGGTAATCACGTTTGTTACACCCCTTTTAGCAAAAATATTCTTTGCCAATCCTTTTTGAGCTTCAACATTTTCCGATAATTCATCAATTGAGAAATAAGCAACAGCATCAATTCCGGCTTCCGCGAAAAAGAACTGCATTTCGCCTGCCATGTCTCTCCATTCCGAATTTGAGGCCTCCTTGGGTAAAGAGATTAAAACAATGGACCTACTGCTTAGAATATTATTAGGAATGCTAGGGCTTTGGTTTAGTTTCACCATGTCCAAAATCTTCTGATCCACTTGCGTATATGCAACCGCAGGTAACAAAGCAAAGAGAATAACACATACTACTTTTAGATATCTAGACATAATTCTGAGAAAAACGTAATATCAATTCATTAAGTTTAACTTATAAACATTAAAAATATTGAACCTTGTCAAAAATAAAGGTTTGTCTGCAACATAAAAACCATGAAGAGCCCTTTCAAAATTATTTTATCCATAGTAGTTCTATTTCTCACTATAAATTTAATTTCTGCTCAAGACAAACTTGACCGTGAATTTATGCTCGATGATTTGAGAAAACTCTCTCATGATGCGGCTGAAGGAAGGGCAACAGGGACAAAGGGTGCAGAAGCTGCGAGGAATTACATCGCTAAATCTTTCAACATTACGAAGCTTAAAAAGTATAATAAGGGCTACAAACATGAGTTTACATTTAAGAATCGCAGCGGAGAGACTATTGAAGGAATAAATATTATTGGTTACGTAAAAGGTGAAATTGATTCTACCATTGTTATTACAGCGCATTATGACCACTTAGGAATTAGAGACAGTCTAGTTTATAATGGCGCGGATGATAATGCTTCTGGTGTGGCAGCATTGTTGGCCATTATGGATTATATCAAGCAGTATAAGCCACGACATACCATGATTTTTGCCGCATTAGATGCCGAAGAAATGGGCCTTCAAGGTGCAAAGGCTTTATTAGAAGATGATGGGATTCCTGTTGAAAACATTGTCCTAAACATTAACATGGACATGATTAGCCGTAATAATAAAAACGAACTTCATATTGCTGGTACTTCTCAAAATCCAGAACTAAAGCCATTTATTGAAAAGGTAAATACCGATGTGATCCGTTTTAAATTCGGACATGACACCAAAGATTTAGGAAAAGATGATTGGACATTTTCCTCTGATCATGGTCCATTTCACCAAAAAGGCATTCCATTCTTGTATTTCGGTGTAGAAGACCATGAAGATTACCACAAACCAACTGATACCTACGAAAACGTAAGTAAGCCTTTCTATACTAAAGTATCTAACCTCATCTTAGAGGTATTACTTGAGCTTGATAAGGGATTAGACCAAAATGATTAAGGCGTTATTAGTACACGGTTATAAGAATTATTTTCGCTCACCAGTATGGGGGAAAAGCCTAGCGGCCAACATTCTACTTGGCCTTGTGGCTTTAATGATGCTTACTTACGTCCTCTTAGGTGGCATCTTCCTCTTAGAAATTGTTGAACGGTTAATGCCTGATTCCGACCCGCAAACGGTTATCAACGGACTTGTTTTATACTATTTTGGAATCGAATTCATGCTGCGCTTTTTCCTTCAAGGAAGCCCTGTCTTGTTTATCGAACCTTATTTACATTTACCTATTAAAAAGGAGAGAATAATTAATTTCATGCTCCGCAAAAGTTCATTATCTGCTTTTAATCTCCTTGCCTTCTTTTTATTCCTGCCCTTCGCCTTAATACATATGATTCCCGATCAAGGGTTCTTGGGGTCAATTAGTTGGATAGCTGGTTTAATAGGCCTTGTATTCTTGAATCAATATTTGGGAATCCTTGTCAAGAAGAAACTGAACGACTCAGCAAAATCTACAGTGATCATCTTAGGCTCTATTCTCTCTTTAATATTGTTAGAATACTTTGGTGTAGTTAAATTCTCCGAAGTGTCAACTGCTTTAATGAATCAATTTATGGTTCAACCAATTTTAAGCCTTGTACCATTCATTTTAGGCTTTATCATTTACAGGGCCAATTATAATTTTTTGGTCAAAAACACTTATCCTGAAGAATTAAGTGCCAAGGAGAAAACGGCTAAAATTAAGGGTGACTTTGGTTTTTTAAAGAATTTTGGGGCTACAGGAGAATTAATTGCTGTAGAATTAAAGTTGATCCTCAGACATAAAAGGCCGCGCACCATGCTGATCATGGCGGGGTTTCTTCTTTTATATGGGTTAATCTTTTACCCCGAAGAAAACTATCAAGAAATGTCCTTCATTTTCATGTTCGTTGGCACATTCATTACCGGGCTATTCTTTATCACAAATGGCCAATTCATGGTCAGTTGGCAAGGGTCACATTTCGATTTTATTCTCACAAGAAAGGGAGGAATCCAAGAATACCTAAAAGCTAAGTATTGGATGTATGCTGCCGCCTGTTTCGGGGCCTTTATCATCTCTTTGGCTTACATCTTTTTTGGCTGGAAAATTGGCTTAATAAACTTGTCTGCCTTTTTATTTAATGTTGGAATTAACATTCCTATGGTCATGTACATCTCCATGTATAGTCCGAAAAAAATAGACTTAAATAAAGGCGCAGCTTTTAATTATCAGGGTGTGGGTGCCGCACAGTTCTTGATCGCGTTTCCAGTTATAATATCTCCCTACCTTATTTACCTACCATTATATTTAATGGGCTATGAAATACTTGGAATCTTAGCGGTTGGATTGGTTGGAATAATTGGATTCCTATTAAGGGATAAAATTTTGAATAAATTAACACAAAGACTGACTGTTAAAAGGCATCAGATTGCTGCTGGGTTTAGAGCTCAATAATTTTAGAATTATGATTGAAGTTAAAGGACTATCTAAAAAATACAAAGGTGTTGAAGTACTGAACATTCCAGAGATGAAAATCGAAAAAGGAGAGAGTTTCGGGCTTGTTGGCAACAATGGTGCTGGTAAAACGACTTTTTTCCGAATGATTCTTGATCTGATCCGACCCACTTCTGGCGAAGTATTATCTAAAGAGATTGCTGTTAACCAATCTGAAGATTGGAAATTTTACACTGGATCATTTTTAGACGAGTCTTTCTTAATTGATTATTTAACCCCTGACGAATACTTCAGTTTTCTTGCCTCGCTGCATAAGTATTCACAAGGTGACCTAGATGAGTTTTTGACTCAGTTTCATGACCTGTTCAATGACGAAATTTTAGGCAAAAAAAAATACATTCGAGATCTCTCAAAGGGCAATCAAAAAAAGGTCGGGGTGGTTGCCGCATTAATGGGTAACCCTGAAATACTCATTTTAGATGAACCCTTTGCGAATCTAGACCCTACCACCCAAATTAGATTGAAGACGTTACTAAGAGAGCTTAGGGATAAGCATCAGATGACCATGCTCATCTCAAGTCATGACATCAGCCATGTGACAGAGGTGTGTGAACGTATCGTAATTTTAGAAAAAGGAGTTGTGCAAAAGGATATTCAAACAAGTGAGAGCACTTTAAAAGACCTGGAAGAATATTTTACGGTATAGCTAGTTGCCAATCAAGTGCCTCACTTCATTAACATCCCAATCAAATACTAATCCCGCGGCTACTCCATCGGCTACTTTTTTGCCGTAAAGGTACTCCACTAAATAAAGTGCTGGGTCATACGATTTAGCCCCTCCTGAAGAAGTAATGGCTTTGCCATCATGTACAAAACTAACTTCCTTATAGACATCCAAATGAGTGAATGTCGCCTTGAACTTATCTATATCAGTAGGGAATGTAGTACACTTTAATCCATTAAGGAGTCCTGCCTGAGCCAAAATAAATGCACCATCACATAATGACATTATTACCTGTGCCTTAGTGCCCTTTTCTTTAACAAAATTAATGAGGCGTTCATCTTCTAAGTCGGAATCCATATTGTGCTCGGCACTTGGTACAATTAGTACATCAATTTCTGGAGCATTATCGAAAGTATAATCCGGCAAGATTCGTATTCCTTCAAATGTGGTAATCACTTCTTCTGAAGGCGCAACAATAAACGTCTCCATTCCCAAGTCAGTATGGAAAATAGTGTGCTGAAATATATCGTAAGGGGCCATTAACTCAGAATTATAAACGCCATTAATGGCCAGAAAAGCAACATTTAACTTCTTTGTCGGTTTGTTCGACTCAATATGAATTGATTTACTTGTCTGTACAAGTTTATTTTCGTTCTTCTCTTGCTGACAAGCAGCAAAACCAAGAATCAAACTTAAAATGAACACCCTTTTTATCATTTTTCTTCTTGTTTATAAATTTGGCCGTCCTTCATAACAAATTTTACCTGCCTTAATATTGAAATGTCTTTTGTGGGATCTCCTTCGACAGCAATAAGGTCCGCTAAGAACGCTTCCTTCACCTGGCCCAAATTATCTAAATGAAATTGTGCAGCATTCGAGGAAGTAGCTGAGACCAGAGCATCATTTACACCCATACCATATTCAACCATCATCTCCAATTCTCTGACGTTATCCCCATGTGGAAAAACTCCAACATCACCTCCAAACACTATTTTAACTCCCGCTTGTAAAGCAAGCTTTACACTTTGCTTTTTCGCTACTATTCTGCTCGGGTCTTTATCAATCCCTTTTTTCCAACCACTATATTGTGTGATCGCATCACCGGCCGCTACGGTCGGGCAAAAGGCTACGCCTTCTCTTGCCATTAATTCGAAGATCTCTTTAGTTCCGCCATCGCCATGCTCGATGGTTTCTACACCCGCTTCGATCGCCCGCATCATTGCCTCTGCAGATGAGGCGTGTGCCACTAAATAGCGACCGCTACTCTCTGCAATTTCTCTAATCAATATTAGCTCCTTTACTGTAAAGGTTGGTGCTGAAGTGCCTTTTGGACTCCATCTATAATCTGCATAGACTTTTATAAAATCTGCACCATTCCCAATCTGGTCTCTGGTCACTCTGATCAAATCGTCATAACCGTCCGCTGGTTCGGCTCCAAGAGGAACTGATACGCCTTCATGAAAGCCTTTAGGACCATAACTTCCGGTAGCTACAATTGCTTTGCCAGCAACAAGAAGCCTAGGTCCGGGAATAACGCCTTTTTCAACAGCCTGCTTTAGACCCACATCTGCATAACCAGCTCCCTCGGAACCCAAATCACGCATGGCAGTTATGCCTGCCATCAACGAGCTTCTCAAATGATTCACTGCCCTAGCTGACCGTTCTGCCACTGATTCTTTTAAAACCTGATCATTCCAGCCCACTTCATTGTATGGGTGTAACAAAATATGTGAGTGCCCTTCAATCAAGCCTGGCATTAGCGTTTTTCCCTTCAATTCAATGACTTGCTTTCCTCTTGCTTTTCGGGCATCTGGAATGCCGGCATAGGTAATCTTATTTCCCTCTACGATTACTTCCCAGCCATTTTGAAGTTTCATACCATCGAAGACACGGTCAGGTTTTAAAACATAGCCTTGTGCAAGGAGTGAAAGATTAACAAAGCAAAATAGAATGAGGGCCAGCAGTTTTTTCATGTCTTGGTATTTAACAATGAAAGTACGCATTGATGAGCCATTCTCAAATTAGAATGATTTAACAAAAAAGGCTTCCTTTTACAGAAACCTAAATTTTATATATGAGAATTGAAAATTACCAGCTTCCACCAGAGCCGCCTCCACCGAAGCCGCCTCCACCAAAACCGCCAAATCCACCGCCTCCACCTCCAAAGCCGCCTCCGCCACCGCGGAAATTATCATAACCATTTCCATGTCGATGACCACCGCCACCGCCTAAAAGGAAGACCCACCAAGGGAATCGCCTTGAACCAACACTATTTCTTCCTCTACGCTTACCAAAAATGGCAGGCAGGATAAAAAAGAAGAGGATAAATAAAAATCCAAAAGGAAAGCCTTTCCCTTCACCATCACTCGAGGAACTTCTTCTTGAAATTTGATCTGCTTTAAATTCACCAGATGCCAATTTAAAAATCACATCAGTACCTTGGTCTAAGCCACGATAAAAATTCCCAGCTTGAAAATTCGGATTCATATATTCTTCCCGAATGGTATAAGTTGCTGCATCAGGAATTGCTCCTTCTAAGCCATAACCCGTTACAATAGCCAATTTTCTGTCATTGATAGAAAGTAAAATTAGCAGCCCATTTTCTCTGTCAGCCCTACCAATACCCCACTTCTGACCAAGTTGCTGTGCATAATCAACGACCTCATAGCCATTAATCGAATTTACAATCACTATTGCTACCTGAGTAGAAGTTGAATCTTCATAGTTCAGTAGCTTATTTTCAAGCCTGGCCACTTCATTACTTGAAAGCGTCTTTCCTGTTAGGTCATTGACTAATCGTTGGGGTCTTGGAGCATCAGGAATTCCAGCCTGCCCAAAAGCAGTCATTGTAACTATTAATAAAAGCGTTGTTATAATATTTCTCATAGTTTATTTTCCAAATGATATGTCGTCAGACAGCTCGTTACTGTCATTCTTCTGATAAGGAAAAAACTCAGCCAATCTCTCTCCAGCACATAAAACACCTTCTTTAATTCCTTCAACCAAATCTCCGTTTTTAAATTGACCAAGCATCTTCTCTTTGGTAATGTCCCAAAAATCATCCTCTACCTTCTCATTGATACCACCATCACCAATAATGGCAAACTTGTGGTCTTGAACAGCCATATAAACTAACACGCCATTTCGTAAATCAGTCTTGTGCATCTTCAACATGGCAAAAACCTGTGAAGCCCTGTCCATTACATCCTCTTCTTTACAATGATTCTCAAGGTGAACTCTAATTTCACCGGAAGTATTCAGTTCTGCTTGTTCAATGGCCCCTTTAATGGCGGCCCTGTCTTCGCTCGAAAAATTCTCCTTTGCCATAATTAAAACTTTACCTCTGGTGCTTCATCTGCGCCTTCTTTTGCCTCAAAATATCCCTTCTTTTCAAAACCAGATATATTGGCAATAATACTTTGAGGGAATTTCCTTATCAATGTATTAAAACCCTGTACAGTCTGGTTGAAATTTCTTCGTTCCACGGCAATTCTGTTTTCCGTTCCTTCAAGCTGCACTTGCAATTGCATAAACTGTTGGTTCGCTTTTAAATCAGGGTATCGCTCCACTGTTACCATCAATCTGCTCAATGCTCCACTAAGCCCCTGCTGTGCTTGCTCAAAATTGGCCATTGATGCCGGTGTAAGATTGCTAGGGTCAATTGAAACTGACGTAGCTTTTGCTCTAGCTTCTATTACGCCAGTCAGTGTTTCCTGCTCAAAATCAGCATAGCCTTTAACTGTGTTAACCAGGTTTGGAATTAAATCCGCCCTTCTTTGGTATTGGTTTTCAACTTGAGACCAAGAACCTGTTATGCCCTCTTCAAGCGTAACCATTTTGTTGTAATTGCCTTTGAACGTAGAGTAAAAAATCACCCCAATAATAACAATGACAATTATTACTATCGTACTTTTTTTCATGCGCTTATAATTTAATATTTGTTGTCTTGCTTAATAATATACGTTCAATGAACAGCAATTTATATGCTAACTTTGTTTTCGGTCGATTTGGCAGTTAAACGCTCCTAATCAATGGTCAGATTATTTAATTCTTAACATGGAACTTCAATACGTTTTTGACTTAATCGGGACTTGTGCTTTCGCCATTTCAGGCGTTTTAGCTGCGGAGAACAAGAAATTAGATTGGTTTGGCGCAACATTTATCGGATTTATAACCGCAGTTGGTGGCGGAAGTGTAAGAGATGTTCTTTTGGGCAGTCACCCCCTTGGTTGGGTGAATGATGTAAACTATTTATATAGCATTGGATTAGGCGTAGTAATTAGTCTTGTGTTCACAAAAAAAGTAGCTAAGCTTAGAAAAACCCTCTTCCTTTTTGATACAATTGGTATCGGCCTTTTTACAATTATAGGCTTAGAAAAAACCTTGGCCCTAGGACATTCAAGTGTTGTTGCCATTATAATGGGCGTATTCTCAGCCGCTTTTGGTGGAGTCATCCGAGATATTTTAGTCAATGATATACCTCTTATCTTCAGGAAAACAGAGATTTATGCAACAGCATGTGCTGCCGGAGGGCTCCTCTATTTAGGTTTGGATTATTTAGGCTTAGAAAGAGATGTAATAGCTATTGCAACTATTAGCTTTATTATTGTTGTCAGAACATTGGCAGTGAAATATCATATAACATTACCAGAATTAAAAAAATAATATGGACAACGAAGCGTTTCGAAAATCAGCTCACGAATTAGTTGACTGGATGGCAGACTATTTGGGAAATATAGAAGACTATCCTGTCTTACCTGATGTTGCTCCTGGGGATATTATCAAGCAGATTCCTATTTCACCACCCGAAAACAGCGAAGGCTTTGACGGCATATTCAAAGATTTCAAGGAGAAAATATTACCCGGAATGACCCATTGGGAGAGCCCAAATTTCATGGCTTATTTTCCAGGAAACAAAAGCAACCCTTCCATATTAGCCGAAATGCTCACTGCCACTTTAGGTGCGCAATGCATGCAATGGCTTACTTCCCCAGCTGCAGCTGAACTTGAAGAACAAATGATGAATTGGTTGAAGCAAATGCTGGCCTTACCAGGTTCGTTTACTGGAGTGATTCAGGATACTGCATCTACCGCTACCTTATGTGCCATATTAACGGCACGCGAGCTAAAATCAAAATACCAGGTCAACGAAAGAGGTTTTTCTGAAGCTGATAAATTCATTATTTATTCTTCCTCGGAAATCCACTCATCAATAGATAAAGCAGTAAAGATTTCTGGAATCGGCTTGTCTAACTTGAGAAAAATTGACGTTGATGAAAATTTCGCCCTAAAACCTGATCACTTAATTAAAACGATAAAAGAAGATTTAGAAAAGGGCCTAATTCCTTTGTGTGTGGTCTCGGCAATTGGCACAACAAGCACAACCGCAATAGACCCAATTGATGAGATTGGAGACATTTGTATTGAAAATAACATCTGGCACCATGTTGATGCGGCATATGCAGGTACGGCCTTAATTGTTCCAGAAATGCGTTGGATGGCCAAAGGTCTTGAAAAAGCTGATTCCTTTGTTTTTAACCCACACAAGTGGATGTTTACCAATTTTGATTGTACGGCCTACTATGTAAAAGATCCCGTTGCCTTGGTAAACACCTTTACCATCATGCCCGATTATTTAAAAACGTCATTTGATGATGAGGTCAAAAATTATAGAGATTGGGGCATTCCATTGGGCAGAAGATTCAGAGCACTTAAGCTCTGGTTTGTAATTAGAGAGATGGGTGTAGAAGGGATCAGAGAAAAAATTCGCGACCACATTGAATATGGTCAGTGGCTTAAGTTGGAAATTGAAAACACCAATGATTTCGAACTGAAAGCCCCTGCACCATTAAATACCCTCTGTTTCAGATATGAGCCCGAAGGAATCGATGAACGTCATTTGGAACCTTTGAACAGGTCAATAATGGAAAGAATAAATAAATCTGGAAAATTATTCTTTATGCAAACCGTACTAAATGGGCAGTTTACATTGCGTTTGGCATTTGGTAACACAAACTTAAAGCGGAGTCATGTAGAAAACGCATGGTCACTTATCCAAAAAACAGCAAAAACTGAATTGGCTAAAATATAATTAAACGAACACTTAAAAGAGGCAGAGAAATCTAATGCTTCTCCTTTTTCTTCTTTTTTCCTCCGAAAAAAACATCATTCTGGCTTACAGCGACAATAAAGCCGACCAAAATGAATACTATCCAGAGAAAATTGTTGGCGCCACCGCCAATTGGGGGATCAAATAACATAACCTTGTTCTTTATAGCGTAAAGATATTATAAAAACCTTTTTGTTAATCATTGGGAGTCGTTTTTTTAACAAAAAGCTAATATTAAGTCCGATTTTGTATTGAAAAAGTAATAATTTATTAACCCGTAGAGTCTTTTCATGGAGCTTTTAGCGTCTATTTTTGAATAAAATAATTTGTAGGTCATGAGAAATATTTTAAAAGACGTTCGAAAGCGAAAAAACATTACGCAAGAAGACCTTGCCAAATTAGTTGGTGTTTCCAGACAGAGTATCAATGCCATAGAACGGGGTAAATACGTTCCATCAACCTTGTTGTCGATGAAAATCTCTGAAATATTCAATACCTCTGTTAATGCCCTCTTCGAATTAGAACCAAAGGATTAAAAAATTACAAAACTATTCATCGGTAGTACCATCCTTCATTTTTTCAGCATTCTCCGCGATACGAAGGTTTTCTATAAACTCCTCTATCTGTCCATCCATAACAGCAGGCAAGTTATGTTGAGAATAACCAATTCTGTGATCTGTCACCCTACCCTGCGGATAATTGTAGGTTCTAATTTTATCCGACCTATCGCCACTCCCAACTAAAGACTTTCGCTGACCTGCAATTTCGTCTTGTTGTATTTTTAGCTCCTTTTCATACATTTTGGAACGTAAAACTGTAAGTGCTTTAGCATAGTTCTTATGCTGCGAACGTCCATCTTGACATTCCACAACAATCCCTGTAGGGATATGGGTCAGCCTTACCGCAGATTCTGTTTTGTTAACATGCTGACCACCTGCACCAGAGGCTCGGTAAGTATCTCTTCTAACATCTTTCATGTCAAGGTTCACGTCAACGTCCTCCACTTCAGGCAAGACAGCTACAGAAACAGCTGAGGTATGAACTCGCCCTTGAGATTCAGTTACAGGCACGCGTTGAACACGATGAACACCAGACTCAAACTTCAATGATCCATAAACATCATCTCCAGAAACACTAAAAACAACTTCTTTAAAACCACCAGAACTTGCCTCATTCATACTAATCAATTCTTTCTTCCACTTTTTGCTTTCAATAAATCGGTCATACATCCGATACAAATCGCCCACAAAAATCCCTGCCTCATCACCTCCTGCGCCTGCTCTAATTTCGAAAATGACATTCTTTTCATCATCAGGGTCCTTTGGAATTAACATAACTTTCAATTCCTCACTAATCTCAACCTCCTTTTTCGTCAGTTCATCCATTTCCATTTTGGCCATGTCCCTGAATTCTTCATCCTTTTCGTTTCGAAGTATCTCTTTGGTTGAAGCAATATTGTCTAGTATGTTTTGATAAGCATCATAAGCCGTCACTATCTTTCCTAAGTCACTGTATTCTTTGTTTAGCTTAGTATATAGTTTCATATCAGACATTGCATCTGGTTGAACTATTAATTGACCTACTTCCTCAAATCGACCTTTAATGGCCATTAACTTTTCTAACATACTTTAAGTATTACGCGTCAAAATTAACAAAGTAATAATAACCTGAGTAAATTTAAGGTATGTTAAGCGCTTTTAAATTGAAAAAAATCATTCTCCTCCTTTCTTCGGCCTTTCTTGTTCTTCTCATTTCATGCGAAGACAGAAAAATAGACACTAAAGCGGTCAAAGAAGAAATGAGAGCTCGGGAAATAAAAGTGATTCCTGAAGCGAAAATATTGCAGAAAGCCATGGTGTTGGGAAATGAATTGTCCAGTGGTTTCATTTATCATAGCGCATCCAATAAAGCCGATATGCCGGTAAAAAAAGAGGCAAAAATTCAACCAAAAACTTCGTACACGCTCTTAGAAGGAGAAAACAAATTAAAAGGCAAGGAGAAAATGCTCTTTGAGGCCTATTTATACAATAGTGAGAATGGCATTATTTCCGAAGCAAATGTTCAAGCCTTGATTGAGGAAAGGTCATTATTGTACACAGCTCCTCTAATCTCAGAAGGCAAAATGATTGGCATGTGGTCGATTATTTTTTTACGTAAGGACATTGTCCAATTAATAGATAACTAAACTTCCTTATAACGAAAACAATCAGTTGTGTGGTCGTTAACTAAACCACAGGCTTGCATATAAGCATACATAATTGTACTCCCAACAAATTTGAAGCCCCTTTTCTTTAGGTCTTTACTCAAATTATCAGATTCTGGAGTGGTCACTGGCACCTGTGATGTGTCCTTCCAATTATTAACTATCGGCTTATCATTGACAAAAGACCAAATGTATTTATCAAAAGAGCTGAACTCTGCCTGGATCTCAAGGAACCTTTGGGCATTGTTCACTGCCCCATTTACTTTTAACTTATTTCTAATAATACCCGGATCTTCCAAAAGCTCAGCTACCTTGTTTTGATCAAACTGTGAAACAATTTGAACATCAAAATTGGCAAAGGCATTTCGATAACCAGGCCGCCTTTTTAGAATGGTCGCCCAGCTTAACCCTGCTTGAGCTCCCTCCAATATTAAAAACTCAAAATGGTCTTTATCATCATGCACGGGCACTCCCCATTCCTCATCATGGTAGCGAACATAGTCATCAAAACTATGATCGCTCCACCTGCATCTTTTTTTCATTACTCTTTAATCAAATACTATTTAGACATTAAAAAACTCCCCTGATGCAGCAACAAAGGCAAAGATTGCACCCCAAGCCAAAATCATAAACACAATTCCAATTGCCATCCACATTAGTTTTGCTCTAGCCCAATTCACTTTTGTTTGTGGTTCGGTTGTACTCACTGCCCAGATAATTAGCACGATAATATTCACCATCGGAATATATGTCAGGAATATGTTAAGCATCCACTGACCTACTGATATTGGCTGGTCGTTCTGGTTTGATAATTCGTTTTCCATTTTGGTTGATTTAAGGTTAATTTAATTATAACCATAATACGAATAATCCATCAGTGCACATAACTCCCAGCATTAATATCAATGGTGCAGCCAGTTGAATGGTCTGCTAACCCACTAGCCAATAAAACAATCGTTGGAGCAAGGTCTTTGGGCTCTGTTAAATTTGGCAGCGCTATATCATTCAATGCGAATTCATCTCCATAAACTTCCATTATCTCTTTTGCCATATCTGTTCTTACAAAGCCTGGTGCAATTGTAAATGCCTTAATATTTTGCTTGCCATAAGCCCTAGCAATCGACCTTGTCAAGGAAACCATTCCACCTTTAGAGGCCGCATATGCCAAATAATCTTGAGTATCACCTCGAAAAGCGGCCCTAGAGGCAATATTAATAATGCGCCCTCCGCCTTTTTCTATAAAATGTTCAATTGAGAGCTTACAAAGAACTCCTGTTGCCAACAGATTAAGATTCATTGTTTCTTGCCAAGCAGTAATCCAAGTGTCATTATCATCACTAAGCTCTGACGATATAGCGATTCCAGCATTATTTACTATAACGTCTATCTGTGCATATTCATCAAGTACTTGTCTAAACAATTTAATTGCTTCCTGTGGTTTCGCTAAATCTGCTTGGAAGGCATGACAATCAGAATTCATTCGAGACAATACCGCTTCGGCTTTTTCCTTGTTCGAATTATAATGTATTGCAACTTTGGCGCCAGCATCTGACATTCCTTGTGCTATTGCTTGCCCAATGCCCCTTGAAGCCCCCGTTACTAATACTACCTTTCCACTTAAATCAATTTTCATTTTATTTTGGTTATAGGTCGAATATATTGTGTTATTAATCTAGTGATTTAAACCTTAAAATTTAATTTTCGATCAAGTATCAAAAAACCGCATGATAAAAAAGCTAAATCTATCACTACTCAGCCTAATCTTTACAATCTCTTTGGCCGCTCAAGAAGTCTCATTTGAAGAGTATAATCCGCCTTCTAGCCTAGTTGTACCTGAAAACCCTGTTTCAAGGGCCAAGTTCCCTTTTATTGACGTGCATAGTCATCAAAGAAACATGGGTTCTAAATATTTAAAAAAATTAGCCTCAGAAATGGACATCATGAACATGGGCGCCATGGTCAACTTAAGTGGCGGCAGTGGCAAAGCTATAAATGATGCCTTTGTAAACATCAAAGCCAATGGTAACAATCGATTCTTCGTTTTTGCCAATGTAAATTTCAGTGATATTGGAACAGTTGGATGGGGCGAAAAAGCAGCAGCACAATTAGAGGCAGATGTTAAAGCTGGAGCGAGTGGATTAAAAATCTTTAAGAGCTTGGGCTTTTCTGTAAAAGACAATAATGGCAATCGAGTAGCAGTAGATGATCCCAGGATTGATCCTGTTTGGGCCAAATGCGGAGAATTAGGCATTCCAGTACTCATACATTCAGCAGATCCAAAACAATTTTGGGAGCCTTTCGATGCCAATAATGAGCGTTGGTTGGAATTAAAAACTCGTCCAGGAAGAAAAAGAGAAGCCGACAACCCAGTACCATGGGAGACCATCATTCAAGAACAGCATAACATTTTCAAAAAGCATTCTAATACTACATTCATAGCTGCACATATGGGCTGGTATGCTAACGACTTGAAATATTTAGGTGGACTATTGGACGCAATGCCGAACATGGTGGTGGAAATAGGTGCGGTAATCGCTGAATTAGGTCGTCAACCAAAGATGGCCAACTGGTTTTTTAATAAATATCAAGACCGTGTTCTATTCGGAAAAGATTCCTACCAGCCGGCAGAATACCCAACCTACTTCAGAGTACTTGAGTCTGGAGATGAATATTTTCCATATTATAAAAAGTACCATGCCTACTGGAAAATGTATGGGCTCGCACTTCCTGATGAAATTCTAAAAAAGCTCTACTACAAAAATGCGATTCGTATTATTCCTGGGATTGACAGCTCCCTTTTTCCAAAATAATTCAGTTCACAAATATTTGAGTTCGCCTATTTCCCGATTCATCCTATCAATATGCTAGTACAGAGTAATTCGCTTCAAATACTACAACTGGGAGCCTATGTTTGTAGTATGAATAAGCAAGAGTTACTTAAAAGAAAAACCAAAATGAGAAATTGGCTACTAATAGCTGGTGTTTTTGTAGGGTTGCTTATTCTTGCCAATCAAGCCAAAGCACAAGATGATGGAATCTTCATTTATGGAGAAATTCACACCATTGATGGAGATAAATATGAGGGTCCAATTCGATGGTCGGGTGCAGAAACTGGGGCTGAAGCTTATTGGGTTGAGATGTTCAACGCAGTAAAGACATCAAACGACTTTATGAAATTCTTATCAAAGTCAGAGCAGGAGAATTTGCCAAAACCAACAGGATCATCTTGGTTGGGACTTGATATTAGTTCTTTAAATATTTGGGAAGATCGCTACAGCCGTACAAACCATCAGTTTGACGCACAGTTTGGTGACATTAAGTCGATCGAGCCAAGCGGTAAACAAAGGGCTAAAATCACTTTGAAAAATGGAGTGATTCTTGAAGTTGATGGATCTGGTCATGAAGACGTAGGGCAATCCATACAACTGTATGACCAAGAATTAGGCAAGTTGACTGTAAAGTGGTCAAGAATTGATCGTGTAGATTTCAAACAAGGACCGTCCAAATTAGAGTATAAATTTGGCAACCCTATTTATGGAACCGTACGGGCAGGCAGAAAAGGAACCTTCACTGGCCTTATTCAATGGGATGCTGACGAACGCTTTTTGGAAGACGCTGTTGACGGTAAAGACCGAAATGGAGATAAAAAAATACCTTTTAAAAGTATCAAGTCCATAACAAAAGAACGGGGAGGTGCCAATATTGTACTTAATTCAGGTCGTGATTTCAGTTTACATGGAACAAATGATGTTAATGACGGAAACAGAGGCGTAGTTGTTTATGACCCTGAAATAGGCAAGGTTACCATTCCATGGAGGGATTTTGTTGACTTAGAAATACTTGGTGAGCCAGAAGGTATTCCGTCATACAATGATTTTGAAGTGTCTCAAGGGCTCACGGCAACTGTAAAAACTATTGAGGGTGACGAACACCGAGGCCTTATTGCCTATGACTTGGATGAGGGTTGGGAGTTTGAAATCCTAGATGGACAAGACGATGACGTTGTTTATGAAGTCCTTTTCCGTAACATTAGAAGTATTGTTCCTAAAAATTATAACTACTCTACTGTAGAATTAAAAAATGGAGAACGACTATTACTTGGTGATGCGAGAGATGTTTCGGAAGACAATGCAGGCGTGCTTATATTTACTTCAGGCTCATCGAAACCTGTATATGTAAGGTGGTCGAAAATCGATGAGATTATCTTTGACTAATCAGAATACTTGAAAAAACTTTCTAGAAAATCGCTAAATCAATTGGGCATATTTATTGGCCTTATTGCTTTGGCGTTTTTTATTTTATATATAACTGATTCAGCATATGATGGCTATCTATATACCAGTTGGATTGTAGTCGTTTTAAGCTTAATATTTATAAGTAACCGATTACTAACCATTCGATTAGACAAAAAATTACCATGGCTAATATATGGTAATTCTCGTTTCTATTGGCAATTAGGAATTGGCATTCTTCTGTCACTATTTATAATTAACATCTCTTACTTAATTTTAAAATTCACGCTCACACAAGACCCTCCTGATAGTGCACAAATCTTGGCCATGAACGTTATAGGTATTGTATTACTTCTACCCACTATTTCAATGAACTTTGGAATACAGTTTTTGAAAAACTGGAAGAACGCACAGGTTAGCTCTGAGACATTTCAAAAAGAATCTATCAAAGCAGAATTGACTGCCCTGAAGAATCATTTAGATCCTCATTTTCTATTTAACAATCTAAATGTATTGTCTTCCCTTATTAGCAAGGACAAAAAACAATCGCAACGCTATTTAGAAAAATTCGCAGAAGTCTATAGGATCATCCTTCAAAGCAGTTCTGAAGAATTAGTTGAATTACATCAAGAGCTCGACTTCATCAGTGCTTACATGTACTTATTGCAAATCAGATTTGAAGACACCATCCAGCTTTCGGTAAACATTCCAAAAGAAGTTAGGCATACTTACTTGCCTCCACTTACACTTCAAATGCTCATTGAAAATGCCATCAAGCACAATATTGTGACTGAAACAAAGCCATTAATAATTGATATTTCAGTTGTAAATCAAATGGTGATTATTCAAAACAATTTACAAGAGAAAAAAGTCTCTGAATACGAAAGCAGCAAGTCTGGTTTAAAAAACATTAAAAGGCGTTATTCTCATTTTTCAGAAACGCCCATTGAAGTGATTAAAACTACAAGTTCGTATATTGTTAAAGTTCCTCTTATAAACATATCAACCATTTAGGCTGTATATTATGAAGGTTTTAATATTTGAAGATGAAAAGCTCGCCTCTGATAGGTTGATTGAAATTTTAAAAGAAATTAGACCAACCATCAATGTGGTTGCTTCTTTGAAATCGGTTGAAGCAGGCTTGCTTTGGTTACAAAACAATGAACAACCCGAGTTAATAATAAGTGACATCCAACTTTTGGATGGTACAAGCTTCGATATTTTCAGTGAAGTAGAAATAAAATGCCCAGTAATCTTTACTACGGCATATGACCAGTATGCTATAAAAGCATTTGAGGTCAACTCTGTCGATTATTTACTTAAACCAATTTCTGAGGACAAATTAAAAGCTGCTGTAGAAAAGGTAGAAAGCAAAACTAATGCTGCTCCAAATAGTTTTAACATTGAAGATTTAAAGGGGCTCTTACATACCTCAAGACCGGAATATAAATCCAGGTTCTTAATAAAAATTGGACAAAGGATTCGTGCTATACCTGTAGAAAAAATTGCCTACTTTTTCACAAAAGACAAAATGACCTATATCGTCACTTTTGAAAATCAAAAGCTTCCGATGGACCATACGCTTGAGGAAATTGACGGCATGTTAGATCCTAAATTTTTCTTTAGAATTAATAGAAAGTTCATTGTCCATTTTGATGCAGTTAAAGACATTCATCCTTACTTCAAAGGCAGAATTAAATTGAGTCTATCGCCTGAAATTGAAGAAGAAATAGTCATCAGCACCGAAAAAACTCCTCCATTTAAAAGGTGGTTGGACCAATAGGACTTTTCCCATTTCTGGTTCAGTCTTTGAATTTCCCGATTCAGTTAGAAAATAGTCTGGTAGAGCCAAAACTCATTTTATAGCAAGGACAGTCTTTACACATTTGACCTGTATTAGAAACAAAACTCAAACAACAGTCAAATGAAAATAATGTCTAAAATTACAATGATTGCCCTACTCATGGTCGGCATGGCAATCAATACAACCGCACAAGATGAAGGTTTTATTTATGGTAAAATCACTACCATCGATGGTGAAACATATACTGGCCAATTGCGCTGGGGAAAAGAAGAAGCTTTCTGGGCTGATCAGTTCAACGGTACCAAAGAAAATAACGAAGCTTATGATTACCTCTCAAGAGACGATCGTGATCGTTTAAAAGATAGAAACCGTGACAACGGTTGGAGCAGCTTCAATACAAACTGGAACAGCAGAAGAAGCTATGATGTAACCCATGAATTCAGAATTCGATTTGGAAATATTTCTAAACTTAAAATCAACAGGCGATCAGAAGTAGAACTAACATTAAGAAACGGTGAGACAATATTTATCGAAGACGGTTCAAATGACTTCGGAAATGAAATTGTTATAATGGATGCAGAACTTGGAAAAATGTCCTTCAAGTGGAGCCGAATTGATAACATAGAATTCATGGCTACTCCAAGTTCACTTGATACAAAATTAGGAGATCCACTTTACGGAACGGTAACTACATATGCTGGAGAATTCACTGGATATGTTCAGTGGGATCATGACGAAAGACTTTCTACCGACATCCTTGATGGAGAGTCTAGAGACGGAAACCTTGACATTGAGTTTGGCAACATTAAATCAATTGAAAGAGATCGCTCTGGAGCGACTGTCATTACTAAATCGGGACGTGAGCTTTATATGAGAGGAACAAACGATGTAAATAGCGGCAACCGTGGAATAATCGTGAACACAGACTTTGGTCGAGTTGATATTCCTTGGAGAGAATTCAAGAAGGTAGACTTCTCTGAGACAATGGGCCCTGCATTAGGATATAACGATTTCGAGAATCCAAAGAAGGTGTCAGGAACAGTGCTTACTACAAAAGGCGAATCAATTGCTGGCACTCTTATTTATGATTTAGATGAAGAATATGATTTCGAAATGATCCAGGGAGATGATGACGACATTGAATACTTCATCCCTTTGAAATACATCAGTAAAATGATCCCTAAAAATTACGACAACTCAACAATTGTTTTAAAAAGCGGCAAAGAAATTACTCTGGGTGGTTCTAGAGATGTTAGCGAAGACAATGATGGAGTAGTTGTTCTAAAAGGCAGCGGAAATGACGCTCAATATATTTTCTGGGAGGACATTAAAGAAATTACATTTAACAACTAATATAGAGCCCAAAGGTCAAAATCTCTTACATAGGTCAGTAAATTAAGGTCGTACAAAGCATTGTACGGCCTTTTTTTTAATAGGCCATGAAAAAATAGAGAAAGAGCAATAGCCAAATGAAACTTGTGAAGAGCCATAAATCTCTAAGCATCTCAAACTTAATTTTCTGATAAGGGTTTGTCTCATAGACCAACTTTTTTACACCATCCTTGTCAGCATTATAACAGTTTAATAAAAGATATATCAAATAAGAAATTCCTGCAACGACATGAATGAGGTGTAAGCCAGAAATTACGTACAGATACGCTCCTGAATTTTTACCATCAAAAAACACATTGCCTCGGCTCAATTCCTGCCAACCAATAAATTGACATAAGGCGAATAATAAGCCTAAGAACAATGTTATACCCATCCATTTTAAGACCGCCCTTAATTCGCCAATAGCAAATAATGGCAATATACGACTAATCGTACCACTTGAAAGAAGTAGCACTATTGTACTAATTGCAAACGCCTTGGGGATTCTAAAATCAGGGGATTCTCTAATTTCTAGCGGAGCTGTCGCAAACGCAATTAACATAAACAGAAAGATCAATGTGCTTCCAAACAGACTTACAAAAAGAAACATTTTATGATGGTGCATCTTTTCAATTTGCTGAAAAGCTCTCTTTTTCAAGTCCTTATTCTCTTTGACTTTTTTCATCTAAAATTTTAGGTTTCTATCTTAAAAACGGCAAAACGCAAAAAAGAGTCAAGAATAAGTTTGGACAATTATTGATACGCTATCAAATCTATATTTAATTACCTTTACTGCCCGTGTAATATTCAGTTAAGACTTGAAAGTAAGAGATTTCATCAGCATTTATAAAGAAGATCCTTTGGTTCAATCCATTGGAGAATTAATAAGGTCAAACGAAAACCAAACCTTTCACCTAAAAGGATTAGTTGGAAGTTTAGACGCTGTAGTGGCAGCCGCCTTGTACCAAATAAACAAACAGACCAATTTGTTTGTAATGCATGACAAAGAGGAGGCGGCTTACTTTCACAACGATCTTCAAAATTTAATCGGTGAAAAAGAAGTGTTGCTTTTTCCGACTTCTTACAAGCGGCCATATCAGTTTGATGAAACTGAAAATGCCAATATTTTAATGCGTGCGGAGATTCTTAATAGGATCAACAACAAAGCTTCAACAGGGGAGCTAATCGTGACCTATCCCGAAGCTTTGTGTGAAAAAGTGATCAATAAAAAAGCTTTATCATCGAATACATTTACTGCAAAAGTCGGTGAGACAGTAGACAGTGAATTTTTGAGTGAATTATTACTCACCTATGATTTTGAAAAAACTGATTTCGTTTATGAAGCAGGGCAATTTTCGGTAAGAGGAGGTATTCTTGATGTCTTTTCATATGCCCATGACCTGCCCTTTAGGATTGAACTGTTTGGGAATGAAATAGAAAGTATTAGGTCTTTTGATCCTGTTACACAACTCAGTGAGGAAAATGTGAAAATCATCAACATTATTCCAAATGTTCAAACAAGACTTTTAGAAGAGACCCGTCAATCATTTTTAAGCTTTATACCCAATAACACCAAAATTTGGTTCAAAGACCATCACCAATCCTTAGATGTAATAGAAAAATACTTCGAAAAGGCACAGGACAATTTTGATCAAGTACTGTCGGTTACAGATGTGCAAATAGTCTTAAACCCTGAGGCACTATTTGAAACCAGAACAAGCTTTGAAGAACAATTAGCACCATATGTAAAACTAGAATTTGGCAATCGCTTTTATGATAAAAATGCGCGTTTATTCGAATTCAAGGCTAAACCCCAGACTTCCTTCAACAAAAACTTTGAGCTAATCGTTGAAAGCTTATCAAGCCTTCAAGCTGAAGGGATGACAAATATGATTTCAGCCGACTCGCTAAATCAATTCAACAGGCTAGAAACCATATTTGAAGAACTAGAGCCTACCTTAAAAATCCAATCGTTAAACATCGGTTTAAGACAAGGCTTTATTGATAACCTGGTTAAAATTTCATGTTATACTGATCATCAACTATTTGATAGATTCCACCGGTATAAGACAAAAACCAAACACAGTAAATCGAAGGCCCTTACTTTAAAGGAGCTACGTTCTTTAAAGCCTGGTGACTATGTAACACATATTGACCATGGAGTTGGCCGATTTGTCGGCATGGAAAAGAGAGAGGTGAAGGGCAATCAACAAGAATCTATACGTCTTGTGTATCGTGATGACGATTTACTTTATATAAGCCTTCACGCATTACATAAAATCTCAAAATATACCGGTAAAGAAGGCGTGGCTCCAGCTATGAGTAAACTTGGTTCTCAAGAATGGGAAAACAAGAAAAAAAGAGCTAAAAAACAAGTTCAAGACATCGCAAAGGACTTAATAAGCCTTTATGCCAAACGTAAAAATGCACCTGGGTTTGCTTATTCTTCTGATGGTTTTATGCAAGCAGAGCTAGAATCTTCCTTTATCTACGAAGACACGCCTGATCAAGCTCAGTCTACTGAAGATGTCAAGGCAGATATGGAATTACCACACCCTATGGACAGGTTAGTTTGTGGAGATGTGGGATTCGGGAAGACAGAAATTGCAATAAGAGCAGCATTCAAAGCAGTAGTAAATGGAAAACAGGTGGCAATACTTGTGCCAACAACTATATTGGCGATGCAACATTACAGGACCTTCAGCGAAAGGTTGGCCAACTTCCCTTTAAAAGTCGAATACATCAATCGCTTTAAAACAACAAAGCAAATTAAAGAGACCCTAGAACGGGTAAAAGAGGGTAAAACTGAAATTCTAATAGGAACACACCGCATTGTAAACAAGGATGTAAATTTCAAAGACCTCGGTCTATTAGTTATAGATGAAGAGCAAAAATTTGGCGTAAAAGTCAAAGACAGGCTAAAAGAAATGCGCGTAAACGTGGATGTACTTACACTTACGGCCACTCCAATTCCTAGAACACTCCATTTTTCATTAATGGGAGCAAGGGATTTAAGTGTTATTGCTACACCTCCACCCAACAGACAGCCTGTCACAACAGAAATTCATCACTTTGATGAAACAATAATCCGTGATGCCATCAGCTTCGAATTAAGAAGAGGTGGGCAGGTATTTTTCGTCCATAACAGAATTCAGGACATTGATATGGTGGGCAATATTATTCTAAAATTGGTGCCTGATGCCCGGATTGGTGTAGCACACGGCCAGATGGCTGGAGCGCAACTCGAAAAGGTAATGATGAAATTTATTGAGGGGGAATTTGACGTCTTGGTCTCTACCAACATTATAGAGTCTGGTTTGGACATTACAAATGCCAATACAATCATTATTAACCGAGCAAACAATTTCGGTTTATCAGACTTACATCAAATGAGAGGAAGAGTAGGGCGTTCCAACCGAAAGGCTTTTTGTTACTTATTGACCCCACCAACAATTGGTTTGAGTTCTGAATCACGAAAACGTTTAAGTGCCCTGGAAGAATTCTCTGATTTGGGCGATGGCTTTAAGGTCGCCATGCGGGACTTAGATATTCGTGGAGCGGGAAACCTATTAGGTGCGGAGCAAAGTGGGTTTATTTCAGATCTTGGATTTGAAATGTATCATAAAATTTTAGATGATGCCGTTCAAGAATTGAAAGAAACTGAGTTTAAAGACCTTTTTAAGAATGAATTGCTTAGAGGGGTAAACGATATTGTTGTTCAGGATTGTCTCATTGAAACAGACCTTGAAATATTAATTCCGGAGCAATACGTTGGAAACATTTCTGAAAGACTAAGTCTTTACTCAAGGCTGGACAGCATTAAGGATGAAAACGAGTTAAAAAACTTTGTTGATAACATTACAGATAGATTTGGTGCCATACCTGTTTCTGTTAATGACCTTATCAAAACCGTAAGGCTAAGGTGGATTGCCGAGAAACTAGGGTTTGAAAAAGTAACCCTCAAAAACGAATCGATGAAGTGTTATTTCGTCCCTTCAGATAATGAAAAATACTTTCAATCACCCATTTTCGGTAGGGTCATTAAATACATTCAGTCTAATCCCAAAAAATGTCAAATGAGGGAATATAAAAAGCGATTGATTTTAACTATCGAAGAAATTCAAACAGTGGATGTCGCTATAGAACTGTTGAGTCTGATGGGCTAATAGGGTATTTTTTAAGGACAATTCTAGATTCCTCTATATAAGCAACAACAGCGTTATACATTAACCCCAAATCAAATTTAAAGGCTCTCATCTCCTCTTCATAGTGATCGGTATTTTTATCTTCAACCCTTACAATGTTTTTAATCTGACTTATTACCGTTATTCCTACTTTATCCAAAAATTGCTGTGCCAGGTATACCTCAGAAACATCCTGAATTTTTTTATGTTCCAAAAAAGTGAGTGATTGATTCATCTTCGCCACCTCCCAGGCAGAAGTATTTAAAAAACTCACACTAAAATTGACTGAAAAATTTAATGTGTCTCTGTATTTTCTGTCTGTATTTATCCAATTTTCAGATTGCAGCTAAATCTTCGGCGATATCAGCTGAATCAGCAAGTATATCTTCGAAGTTTTGATCCATCTCTTTCAATATATTCTGAAAAGATATCATTGCTTGTTTCTTGTTCAAGTCATCTTGTCTCCATTCAGTGAGGCCCATAGCTAAAACAACTGCCACTACAATAGACAAAAATTCAAATAACAACCTTTGTTTTGGTTTCATATTTTTAAAAACTCATTAGATCCTTGAACTTAAGCGTCTGCCTCCTCGAAACATCTATTTCTTCTCCGCCTTTCATATAGATTCTAAGGCTGCCACTAAACCAAGGCTCAATTCTTTCAATCCACTTTAAATTTATAATCTGCTGTCTATTTGCTCTAAAAAACGTTTTATCATCCAGTCTGGTTTCCAAATAGTTCAAGGTCCGGGTTATCATTGGCTTTGAACCTTCAAAATAAACAGTCGTGTAATTCCCACTCACTTCAAATAACCTAATATCAGCCAATTGGACAAACCAACACCTTTCTCCATCCTTCACAAACACTTGATCGTCCAACGTCAGCTTACTGCCGTCAGAATCCCCACGTTGTTTTTTCTCTACTTTCTCGAAGACTTTAGAAATCGCTCCCGCCAATCGTTGCTTTTGAACAGGTTTTACCAAATAATCAAGCGCATTATATTCAAATGCCTTTAATGCATACTCGTCATAAGCTGTGGAAAAAATCACCTCTGGAACAGACTCTAGTTCTTCTAAAAGGTCAAAACCAGTCTTCCCTGGCATTTGAATATCAAGAAAAATTAAATCTGGCTTCAATTCTCCAATCTTTTCAATGGCCTCATCCACACTGGCAGCTTCCCCTACAATCTGAATATTGTCAAGTTCTTTGAGTAACCTTTTCAGTTCGTTACGTGCTAATCGAGAATCATCAATTACCATTGTTTTCATGAGAGTGGTATTTTAATCGTGGCACAAACGATTTTTTCATTCATGTTTTCGACTGCTAAACTGGCTTTTTCACCATATAAAAGTCTTAATCTTTCTCGAGAATTAGTAATTCCTATCCCTTTTCTCCCACTGGATTTATCCTTAATCTGTCCCGTATTTTTAACAAAAATATTAAGGTAAGTATCTTTAACTTCCGATTCAATTACGATTTCACCGCCTTTAGGCAAATCGTTGATACTATGCTTGATCGCATTTTCAACCAAGGTCTGAATAATCATTGGTGGTAAACTTATTTCTGAAGATTCATCTTGCAATTGAATTCTATAATTCAACCTTTCCTCAAGCTGTATAGATTCCAACAGTAAATAGTCCTCTACAACCTCCATTTCTTTTTCCAGTGTTACCTTTTCGAACTGATCAAATTGTACAGAAAACCTCAATAAATCGGATAAGTGGGTAATCATGTCGCGCGCTTTTTCAGAATCTTCAATCACTAGCGACCTTATATTATTAAGGCTGTTAAAGATAAAGTGGGGGTTAATCTGTGATTTCAAAGCACTCAATTCAGCATCTTTAACAGAAGCCTGAAGTTTCCATTTTTCTATTTCCACTTTTCTGTTTTTAAGCAAAAACTGATAAGCAAAATAAAGTGCCGACCAGCTAATAAAGAATATTGAATACTGAGAAATAAAACTTGCCGCCATGCCAATCACCACACTTAGAGTAAACCTTTGCATGGTCATTACATTCATTTGTTCTTCATCAGCACCACTCATATTGGCTAAATCCAAGATACTCTGCAAAACATCCGGGTTGGCCTTAATATAAAAAGTAAAGGCAATTATGATTGCGCCAAAAGAGAGAATAGCGGTAATTATCCCTTGGATAAAGCTAGCAAAAAACACTTTAGGAATGAGCTTAACGATTTTGAGGTCTACCCATTTTTTCTTTTTGACATAGCCCCTGTACAAATGACTACAGCCTATTCCCAGAAGCATCGTTACAAAGTTTGCCAATAGCAACGGTACAGCTGGTAGCATAAATGCCATCGCCAAATAATTGGTCAACATCAGCCCGCCCCAACCTGCAAATTGCAGGACCCAATACAATTGGTTCTTTTTCATAACATCAAATGAACAAGTATCTTATCAAAACTCGTTGTATAGTTTGACTGAATGGTATATTAAAAAGATAAAATCACCATTAAGCTGATCAAAACAAGCTACTTACTAGAAAACAGCCAATAATTTGTCTTTTGCATTCAATAACAATAAAGCTGATTAGGTTAAAAATCATTTGAGTTGTTTAATATTCTCCTGAACAATAAAATATTCTGTCAACAAAAGACGTTTATGGATTGTAATGGAATCGAGTTGATTTTGAATAAGTATTTAGATACGTGTATATTAGCGGTTCGGAATACACCTAAACACCGAGACTAAAGAGATTATTATGAAAAATACATTGAGGCTTATGCGCATTTTTATGCTCTTCCTTATATCCATGGCCTTGTTATCTTCCTGTTCTATATTCCAGAAAAAAAATGGTCAAAGTACCATTACTGGTCTTGAATTTGGTACCGATGACAGTGATACGCTTTTTGTCCCTCAAGATGTTAGTGCCTTACTTACCCCTCCCGGAATGGTGTATATACAAGGTGGTAGAACTGTATTAGGGTCTTTTGAAGAAGATTTGATGGGATCTAGAGATAACATTGAACGAACCGTGACTGTTAATTCCTTTTATATGGACGAAACAGAAATAACCAACCTTAACTGGAAAGAGTATGTCCACTTTGTGAAAAAGGACTCTACGCAACAATTTTATGAGACAACACTACCAAATGATGAGGTTTGGTTTAGTGAATTTTCTTTTAACGATGTATATGCTGAATATTATTACAGCAACCCCGCATTTAATAATTTCCCTGTTGTAGGAGTAACATGGGAGCAAGTAGCTGATTTCAGTGCCTGGCGTACTCAATTCCTAAACAACCTCATTCGAGAAGAAGTTGGTTTGGGTGATACTCTAACTAAACAAGAATTAATTGAGCGTGGCGTTTCAATGCCTGAATTTAGACTTCCTAATGAGGCTGAATGGGAGTATGCGGCCAAAGCAACGGTTGGAACACAATACTTAGACGAAAACGAAGAGTATGGTAGAGTTTATCCATGGGATGGAAGAGGCGTAAGAAATCCATACGGAAAAGGCAGAGGAGAAATGCTGGCCAACTTCAAACGTGGTAGAGGCGATTATGCAGGTATTGCAGGTACTGTTAATAATGACGGAGACATAATCATCTCAGAAGTTGGAACTTATCCACCAAATGATTTTGGATTATACAATATGGCTGCGAATGTGAGCGAATGGGTGTATGATATATACCGACCACTTTCATTCCAAGATGTTGATGATTTAAACCCAGTTAGAAAAGATGATACAGGAGATGGGCAAGACATCTATGGATACAAATGGAAAGATGATGACATCAAAAAAGAAATTCAAGTAACAGACTCAAGAGAGTCCTTTCGTTCCTTAGTAAACGATAGATTAAGGGTTTACAAAGGTGGTTCTTGGAAAGACTTAGCTTATTGGATGTCCCCAGGTACTCGAAGGTTCTTAACTCAGGATGACGCCAGTAACTCGGTAGGTTTTAGATGTGCCATGGTCTCAATTGGCGCAGGAGAACTTTCTAGTGGTAAAGGGTTTTTGGGTAATATATTTGGTGGTAAAGAATAACTGCACCTAACGATATTTAATTAATAAGAGCCTCTAAATGAGGCTCTTTTATTTAGCAGCAGCCAATAATGCCACGCTTACTGATGCTGCTCCCGCTTCAAGAAGTGGTGTTGCCGCTGCAATCAAGGTCGATCCTGTTGTCAGCACATCATCAACCAAAAGCACTCTTTTACCAGCAATTTCCTCCTTTTTCACAACTACAAAAATCCCCTCTACATTTTTCCATCGCTCGATTCTACTCTTATTAGTTTGAGTTTCACTCGCTTCTATTCTTATTAGACTAGTCACATTTACAGGAGCACTAAGCGATTTGGCAAGGCCTTCGCTAAACGCCTCACTTTGATTATATCCCCTGCTTCGCAATTTAGTTTTATGTAAAGGGATCGGAAGAATCAGATCAAATTCGTCAATGAAACTTCCTATAGCTAATTCTTTACCGTACCAGGCGCCCAGCTTGATTCCAAGTTCACGCTTATTATTGTATTTCAGTTCGTGCAATAGCCTTTGTACAATTCCCCGTTTTTGAAAAAACAGATAAACCAATACATGCCTCAAAACTATAATGCCTGAAAACTTCATTTCGAACTCCGGAATAGAAACCAAGTAGTTATTTGTTTTCGGCAGTTCTATTAAACACTTAACACATAATTCATCCAAACCTTTAATCAAGGGATCACCACAAGTCAAACAGACTCGAGGAAAAAACAACGAAATAAAATCTTTAATCATTCGTACTCGATTATTATTTGAAACACTCATATATTTGGAAAAATTTTTTACTATGAGTCTCGTCACTGAATTTAACGATTATAGAGCAAGGATGAATGAAAAAGTCCTTGAACAAAAGAATATTGTTCTAAAAAGGATATTTAATCTTGATACTAATGCTTTTGCAAAAGGTGCCTTAGACGTCCAAACCAAGGAATTAATAGGGCTTTCAACCTCCCTGGTACTTCGTTGTGAAGATTGTATTAAGTATCATCTCGGAAAATGTCATGAAATAGGTGTAACTAAAGAACAGGTTTTTGAAGTTTTTTCAATTGCCAACTTGATTGCTGGAACAATTATGATCCCTCAACTAAGACATGCTGTTGAATACTGGGAAGCGCTTGAAAACGAAAAATAGCCGTGTATAAAAAGGACCTGGATTTACAAAAAGCGTGGGTAAAAATGCTCCTATTCATTAAAGAGCAGATTGGCAGAAGACCCAAGGATCTAAACGCCGTTTTGTTTTTAATTGGTGTACAAGAGCTAGGTTCAGGAAAAAAAGAGTTTTCCAAAGAAGAAAAACAAGATTTAATGCACATTGCCATTTGCAAAGTATTGAGCTTATCTGGTTTTTATGTGTTAGAGGGGCTGGATATCGATGGTTGGCCTCATTGGAAAGCAACCAAACAATTGCCTCACTTTGACCTGCTTGAACAAGAAAAACTCTTGAAATCTCACGTCATCGAATATTTTGAAAAAGAATATGAACTAAATTTTTCAATATGAAAATCATCTCATACAACCTGAATGGCATTCGTGCAGCAATGAAAAAAGACCTCGTTGGCTGGCTAGAGAAAGAAGCTCCGGACGTTCTATGCCTTCAGGAGCTCAAGGCTTTACCAGAGCAATTTGACCAAGGTCCTTTTGAGGCACTAGGCTATGAGTGTTATTTCATGCCCGCAGAGAAAAAGGGGTACAGCGGTGTTGCCATTTTTACGAAAATTAAGCCCAATCACGTAGAGTATGGCTGTGGTAACGAATTGTATGATTTTGAAGGTCGAGTAATTCGAGCAGATTTTGACGATATTTCAGTCATGAGTGTCTATATGCCTTCAGGCACATCTGGAGAGGTACGACAAGATTTTAAGTATAAATGGTTGGACTTCTTTCAAGACTATTCCAAACAAATCTGTAAGGAGCATCCAAACCTTGTCATTAGCGGTGATTATAATATCGCACATACTGCCATTGACCTCCATAACCCAGTATCAAACAAAAAATCTTCTGGATTCCTTCCTGAAGAAAGAGAATGGTTGACAAAATTTATGGATACAGGATATATTGATACATTTAGACATTTTAATAAAGATCCACATCATTACTCCTGGTGGAGCTACCGTGCCAATTCCAGGTCAAATAATAAGGGTTGGCGCATTGATTATAATATGGCAAGCGCTGGCTTGTCCAATCGATTATTCAACGCTAGTATTTTACCTGAGGCCATTCACTCTGATCATTGCCCCATTCTTTTAGAAATTCAATGATTATAACGTATATTTCTCCATTAGTCCATTGTTTTACAATCAAATGTGAGTTTTACTCGTATTAGTATTGTGACAAATGTTAGAATATGGCTCATCAAGAATCCAATAGCAAATTAAAGGATCAATTAAGGGGGTTCAAAAAGAAGTATTATAAGAATAAGATGCTCAAAGGAAGCATCCTATTTACTGCGTTCGTCTTAATCAGTTTTCTTCTGATCAATAGCCTAGAATTTTCCGCAAGGCTTAATTCTAATGGCAGAGCATTATTACTTTTTGGTTATGTAGGACTTGTCTTATGTGGATTTTACTATTTTATTGGTCGATATATTTGGCTTTTAACCAACAACACTAAACAAATTTCTAATGAAGAAGCTGCGCTTCAAATCGGTGAGTTCTTTCCGAAAATATCAGATAAGCTTCTCAATATCATTCAATTAGAGAAATTAAGTGGTGCAGAAAACGAATTATTATTAGCTAGTATTCTCCAAAAAAGTAATGAGATTCAAGAAATTCCATTCACAGGAGCAATTGATTATAGGAAAAACAGGAAATTCTTAAAATATGCCATAGGACCTGTTGCCATTATTATTTTACTTTTCCTTTTTCTTCCTCAGTTTCTTACAGAAAGCTCTACCAGAATTATAAAATACAATCATGAATTTATACCGGAAGCACCGTTTAAGATTGAATTAGAAAACGAAGTACTTAAAGGGTTTAAAGGTGAAAACTACACCATCAAAATCAAAACGGAAGGGAGCTCATCTCCTGAATCACTTTACGTCTGGCTTAATAATAGAAAGCTCAAAGCGACCAAAACTGACCCAATTTCCTTCGAATATACTTTCAATCGCGTCCAGGCTGATTTGGAATTTCTGCTTGAAGCGGAAAACATTCAGTCTGAAAATTTCGAGTTATCGATAGTTGAAAGGCCCAGTATTGGATTATTCAATATTGACATTAATTATCCTCGCTATCTAAATAAAAAGAGTGAGCTAATACAGAATAGTGGCAATATGACTATTCCTGAAGGGTCAGAGGTCACCTGGCAATTTGAAACGAACAGCACAAACGACCTCTTCCTTAATTTCAAATCTCTTAATACTAGAGAGAAAGTTGAAAAAACGAATGGTAACATTTTCAACTTTACGGAGCGTTTTCGTCAATCAACACCTTATAGTATTGAATTAGAAAATGAATACAGCAAAAATAAAGACTCCTTATTATTCAATATTGAGATCATCAAAGACCAGTTTCCTAAAATAACTTTTGATCAATATCAAGATACCGTTCTTTTCAAATCTATCGTTTTAGGCGGAAACATTTCGGACGATTATGGTTTCTCCAACCTTGACTTTTTCTTCAAATATGAAAATGAGGCCACTTACCAGCCTTTAGCACTAGACTTCAATAATACATTGACCAACCAGAGCTACTATAGTGTCTTCTCGCTGGATTCCTCAAAGATTCAAGCTGGGTCTGAAATCTCTTACTATATGCAAGTCTCGGATAATGATGGAGTGAATGGTCATAAATCAAGTAAATCAGGGATTTATTCTTTTGAAATTCCATCACAGGAGGAAATAGAGGAAGAAATTGATGCTACGTCAAAGGAGGTTCAAAACAAAATTGATGAGACCTTAAAGAGTGCACAAGAACTAAATGAAAAGATAAAAGAAGCCGATGAAAGGCTTAAAACTAAAAAGGAACTTGATTGGCAGGATGAAAAATTAATGCAGGACATTCTTAAGCAAAAAGAAGAAATCCAGAAAAAACTAGAAGAGCTCAATAAGGAGAACAAATTAAATAATATTAAACAAGAGCAATTCAGTCCTCAGAGTGAAGAACTTAAAGAGAAGGTGGATCAGCTCCAGAAACTAATGGAAGAACTACTTGATGACGAAACAAGAGCGCTCTATGAAGAATTGAAGGAACTACTTGAAAACAAAGAGGACATAGAAAATTTTCGCGAAAACATTGAAGACCTTCAGAACCAAGAACAAGACGTAGAGGAGGAAATAGAGCGGGCTTTAGAGTTATTTAAAAAACTAAAGTTCGATCAAAAGCTTGAAGAAGGGCTCCAAGACCTAGAAAAAGAAATTAAAGATCAAGAGGAATTACTTAAAGAAACAGAAGATCGTAAAAACAAAACAGAGGAACTAAGTGAAAAACAAGAGGAAGAGAAATCAGACATCGAAAAATTAGAAGAAAAACTAGACGAACTTAATGAGCTAAATAACGATAGAGAAAACCCTGAAGCTCTTCCTGAAGACCTTAAAGAAGATTTTGAAGACATAAAACAAGACCAAGAGAATTCAAAAGAACAACTGAAAAACAACAAACGAAGTCAGTCTAAAAAATCCCAACAGGGAGCGGTTGATAAAATGAAAAAAATGAAGAAAAGTCTTGAATCTATGCAGAGTAGTTCACAAGAGTCTCAAATGCAAGAAAACCTTCAAAACCTAAGAGACCTCGTTGATAACCTGGTTACACTTTCATTTAATCAAGAAGACCTGATGAATGAATTCAAGTCCATCCACCAGAGTGATCCACGCTTCAATGAATTGTCACAACAACAACTAAAACTCAGAGACGACTCACAGATAGTTCAAGATAGCCTAGTATCCCTTTCAAAACGAGTATTCCAGATTTCATCCTTTGTCATGAGAGAACTCTCCGAAATGAATCGACAAATAGACGGTAGCCTAGACGATTTGAAAGAGAAAAAAATATCGCAAGCAACTGGTAAACAACAATTTACAATGACATCTATTAATAACCTGGCGTTACTTTTAGATGACACTTTGCAGCAAATGCAGGAGCAAATGGCGCAAGCCATGGGCAAGGGAAAAGGCAAAGATGGAAAGAATCAACCAATGCCAGGAAATCTAGGTGAATTACAAAAACAGCTCAGCGACCAAATAGGCGAACTCAAGAAAAGCGGAAAAACAGGGCGAGCACTTTCAGAAGAGCTTGCCAAGTTAGCCTCACAACAAGAGCGTTTAAGAAAAGCACTAGAAAACTTTGAAACAGGGACTGATGGAGATAAATTAGGTGATAAAATAGACAAGCTTGCCCAAGAAATGGAGAAAAACGAAGTAGACTTAATTAACAAGAATATCACGGATCAGACCATAGACAGGCAGCAGGAGATACTTACTCGCCTGTTGGATGCAGAAAATTCAATGCAAGAACGAGGAGAGGAAGAAAAAAGAAAAGCGAAGACAGCATTTGATTATGAATTGTCTGTACCACAATCTCTAAACGACTATTTAAAGGCTAAAGAAAAAGAAATAGAGTTATTGAAAACTATTCCTGCCAAATTGAATCCCTATTACAAGAAGGAGACAAATAAGTACTTTAAAAAAATAAAACAGCAGAACTAAACGCTTCATGAACAATATAAGCATAGAAATTCCATCATTGATGGAGAACATTAGGATTGTTGAGAGCTTTGTCGATAATACAAAAGACAAGTACGACCTCACTGATGACGTATATGGTAACATTATGGTTGCTGTTATTGAGTCCGTTAACAATGCGATAGTACACGGAAACCAATCAGACAAAGAAAAAAATGTGCAATTATCCGCACAATTTGATGCTGATTCTATCAGTTTTAAAATTACAGACGAAGGCAACGGTTTCGATGTCAATACTTTACCAGACCCTACATCTCCAGAGAATTTAGAAAAAACAGGTGGAAGGGGAATCTTTCTAATGAAACACCTCTCTGATGAGGTTGCTTTTGAAAATGACGGCCGTCAAGTGACACTCACTTTTTATTTAAGTTAAATGAATGAAATTAATTTCTTCAATGAAGACATTGATTTTGCTTTAGAAAATTCCACTGTAATAAGTAACTGGATTGCGCAAATAATTGAATCTAATTCGTTCACAATCAGTCAGTTAAATTATATTTTTTGTTCTGACAACTATCTATTAGAAATCAATCGCACCTATCTTTCCCATGACTATCTCACGGACATCATCACCTTCGACAACAGCGATGAGGCCAACGTCATTGAGGCCGACATTTTCATCTCAATAGATAGAGTTAGGGATAACGCTCAGAATTTGGGCACAAATTTCAGCACAGAATTTAACCGCGTACTTATACATGGTATTTTGCATTTACTTGGTTGGGATGATAAAAGCCAAGAAGACAAAGCTGAAATGAGAGAAAAAGAAGAAGCCTGCTTATCTTTGCTGCGAATTTGAAAACGCCAATGTTCCACATGAAACATTAGCAAGACATTAAGAAACGTTTCACGTGGAACACCAAAGAATATGCATCAAGAATATGACGTAATAGTGGTAGGAGCAGGGCACGCTGGTTGTGAAGCTGCGCATGCCGCGGCAGTAATGGGGTCCAAAGTTATGCTCATCACAATGAACATGAACACCATTGCCCAAATGTCCTGCAACCCAGCAATGGGTGGTGTGGCCAAAGGGCAAATTGTGAGAGAGATTGACGCCTTAGGCGGATTGTCTGGCATTATAACCGACAAGTCAATGATCCAATTCAGGATGCTTAATAAATCCAAAGGCCCCGCTATGTGGAGTCCAAGAACCCAGAATGACCGCATGCGCTTTGCTGAAGAATGGCGATTGGCACTTGAGGCTAACAAAAATGTTGACTTCTGGCAAGAGATGGTTAATGGGTTACTCATTGAAGGGGACAAGATTGTTGGTGTCACTACAGGTATGGGCATTGAATTCAAGGCCAAATCGGTGATACTCACTAACGGCACCTTTCTTAACGGCATCATTCATATTGGTGAGAAACAATTTGGTGGCGGAAGAACGGGAGAGGCTGCAGCAAAAGGAATTACGGAGCAATTAGTTGCGCTAGGCTTTGAGTCTGGAAGAATGAAAACTGGAACTCCACCAAGAGTGGATGGCCGCTCACTTGACTACTCCAAAATGGAAGAGCAAAAAGGAGATGAGGTGCCTTCTAAATTTTCATTCTCTGATGAAACAACAACACTTCCAGAACAAAGAAGCTGTTATATCACCTACACCAACCCGGAGGTTCATGCCATTCTAGAAACTGGGTTTCAACAATCTCCCATGTTCAATGGTCGTATTAAAGGACTTGGTCCAAGGTACTGCCCTTCCATAGAAGATAAAATTAACAGGTTTGCAGAGCGAACTAGACATCAAATATTTGTAGAGCCTGAAGGATGGAATACCATAGAAATATATGTCAATGGTTTCTCTACCTCACTTCCTGAAAATGTACAAATCAAAGCAATGCGTAAAATTGCTGGCTTCGAGAATGCTAAAATGTTCAGGCCTGGTTATGCCATAGAGTATGACTTTTTTCAACCCACACAACTTGATTCTACTTTAGAAACGAAACGCATTAAAAACCTATATTTCGCTGGGCAAATTAATGGCACTACAGGTTATGAAGAAGCTGCGTCACAAGGTTTGATGGCTGGAATCAATGCGCATCAAAAAATCAATAATAAACCTGCTTTCATCCTTAACCGATCGGATGCATATATTGGCGTCTTAATAGATGACTTGATTAATAAAGGTACCGATGAACCCTACAGAATGTTTACCTCTAGAGCGGAATATCGAATCCTACTAAGACAGGATAATGCGGACATCAGACTAACGAAACTCGGTTATGATATAGGGCTTGCATCCAAGGAAAGACTAACGAAAGCCCAAACGAAAATTGACAATACTGCGAGGCTCATTAATGACCTAAAGCAAAAAAAGATTAAGCCTCTTGATGCCAACCCTCCACTGGAAGCTTTGGGGACTGCAGGAATAAAAGAAACAACTACCTACGCAAAATTATTAAAGCGACCACAAGTCCACATCGCTGATCTTATCAAATTTAACGATGACATGGCGGATTACTTAGGACAGTTTAAGGCAGACGAATTGGAACAAGCCGATATTCTTTTCAAGTATGAAGACTACATTGACAAGGAACAGGTACTCGCTGATAAAGTAAAGAGCTTAGAAGGTTTCGAAATTCGCACCGAATTTGATTATCACGCCATCCCTGCATTATCATCTGAGGCCAAAGAAAAATTCAGTGACATCAGGCCTTTGACAATAGGTCAAGCTTCAAGGATAAGTGGTGTTTCACCAGCAGACATTTCTGTATTAATGGTTTACTTAGGAAGGTAATGCTAGAGACCATTTCTAATTGTCCCATCTGCGAATCAATTAATCTAAAACATCAAATAGAATGTAAAGATCATTTGGTTAGTGGTGAGTCTTTCTCTATTCAAAAATGTATGGATTGTGGTTTTTTGCTTACTAATCCCCGACCTAATGAACAAAACATAGTAAAATACTATAAATCAGATAGTTACGTTAGTCATAGCAACAAATCTAACTCTCCGATCAATATTATTTACAGAATCATAAGGAAGTACACTCTCCACCAAAAACTTCGAATGATCAACAGGTTTACCACCCAAGGAAGCCTTCTTGATTACGGTTGCGGAACCGGCCATTTGATAAGCCATGCCCAATCCAAAGGGTGGAAAGTCACTGGTATCGAACCAGATCCAGACGCTAGAAAAATAGCAGCATACTCAATTAATGAAGAACGCCTTTTCAGCTCCATTGATAAATTGGGACATGAAGCCTTTAATGTAATCACGCTATTTCATGTACTTGAACATATCCATGAACTGAACGCAACAGTTATTAAGCTTGTAGCGTCAATGTCAGAGCAAGGAGTTCTAGTAGTTGCTGTGCCCAACCATAATTCTTACGATGCTCAGAAATATAAGACAGACTGGGCTGCTTATGACTTGCCTCGGCACCTTTACCATTTTGACAGCAATTCCATTTCACGACTTGCCAAGAAAAATGGTCTGAAAGTTGTAGCACAGCTTCCAATGTATTTCGATAGTTATTATGTCAGTATGCTAAGCGAACAGAATCTTAACAATAAGCTTTATCCTTTGAGTGGAATATATTCAGGTTTAATCTCCAATTTAAAGGCGAAAAAAACCAAGGAATATTCTAGCTTGATATACGTGCTACAAAAAAAATGAGGATTACCGTCAAGAATATTTTTGCAATCATACTGCTATTAGCAATCTATAGCTGTGCAAGAATCTCTGCACCTAAAGGTGGCCCTGAAGACGATATTCCTCCAACGCTCATTAGTTCTCTTCCTGATAGTGCGCAAATAAATTTTAAAGGTAATACCGTAGCCCTTGAGTTTGACGAATGGATTAAAGGTAATAACATGCAGTCTAACCTGATCATTACCCCAAGCATAGAAGGGGACTTCAAAACTAAAGTGAAAAAGAACTCCATTGTGCTTACCTTTGAGGCACCTTTTGAAGACAGTACTACCTATACATTCAATTTTGGAAATACGATTCAAGATATAACCAACAATAATTCGCCCCCCAACCTGAAGTTAAGTTTCTCAACAGGGCCTTACCTAGACTCATTAGAAATATCAGGGCAGGTTGTGGACCTGTACACTCAAGACCCTTCAAAAAACACGCTGATCTCTCTTTATACCCTAGAAGACACATTAGATATCACAACAGGTAAGGCCTCCTACTTTACCAAAACAGATACAGCTGGATATTTCAAACTAACCAACTTGCCGTATAACAAATACCTCATTTACGCCTGCTTCGATAAGAACAATAACATGAAGGCGGAAACAGATGCCGAGGCCTATGGTTTTTATTTAGACACACTCGATCTTGTCAATAATATTGCAGGAGTTGATTTTTCCATCCAACGCTTAAACACTAAACCTCTTGGTTTATTAAGTAGACGAACCTATGGTAAGTACTTTGATATCGGGTTTAACAAACCAGTCACTGATTACAATATTAGGTCATACCCTAACGATGAAACAATTTATTTTCATCAAAATGAACCCGATAATATCCGGCTCTACAATTCGAATCAATCGGTTGGTGATACATCTCAACTTATTATCACTGCTTACGATTCTATTCAAACAGAAATCATTGATACCGTCTCCTATTACTTTATGGAGTCCAAGATCAAACCGGATGCCTTTAGTTATATTCTATCGCCTACTGCATTGGATGTGCCTGCTGAGAGTCAAGTAGAACTGCTATTTAGCAAACCCGTTAAATCCATCAATTTAGATAGCATCTATTATCAACTCGATTCTATTAATCAGCTCAATATCATCGATTCAGTATTCACCTGGAATAGGAATAGGACCTCCGTTACATGGGACATCAATTATTTAAACCAGCTCACCCAGAATAAAAAATCAGAATTAAATTTAAAACCAAGCGCATTTATCTCAATAGAAAATGATTCTAGTCTTTTAAAAATAAAACGATTCAATCTTTCGTCACAAGAAGAATCAGCATTAATTAGCGGAACAATTAATACCAACGTACCATCATTTTTCATTCAATTAATTGACGCGACTACAATGACTGTTGTTTCAGAAATATATAACGAAAAAGTCTTCAGTTTTAAATATGTCAATGCAGGCAATTATTTCATCAGGTTAGTCATTGACAATAATGATAATGGCGTTTGGGATATTGGTAACATTCTTACCAAAACGAGACCTGAACCAATACAGTATTATTATGATGAGTTCAATAAAACCAAAGGAATTACCATCAGAAAAAATTGGGAAATGACTGATCTCAACATCAATTACACCGTTGACAAGTGACCTTTATCTGTTTATAACCTATAGGTATAACTAGGGCCTTATGAACATTTACCCACAGTATATTCAGCTATGAAGCCATTTGTGTAAAACTTTAGTATTTATTATCATTTCGCCCCAAACCTATCCACATGAAATCAGTAAAACTATATTATCCACAAAATAACCTATTTATCAAAAATTTTATTTAAAATATTGAATATTAATACATTACAGGTTAATAAGATGTGGATAAGCGTAAATTAGATAAACAATAAATTAACATTTCTATAATTCATGAGTTTAATTGAAGTTATCAACATATCCACAGTCCTAATAGATAATAGTGATTCTTATTAATTAATTACCTTTAATAATAAGCATGTTAATAATGTGTATAAATATGAAAAAATTGTTTGCTACATTTTTGATTTTCTGTGTTACCACTGGCGCTGCCTTTGGGCAATCTGTAGATCCGGTAAGTTTGGCAGATGAGTATTACAGATTGGGTGATTTTGAAAAAGCCCAAGCGGAGTATAAAAAGTTAGCACGCAACAGAAAGAATATAGGGCGAATTCATAATAATTATTTCAAGCTGCTCTTAACAGTTCAAGATTATGATGCCGCTGAAAAATACATGAAGGGTATTTTACGTCAAAACCCTGGAAATTTTGTTTATGATGTAGACTATGGTTTACTTTTTCAAGCTCAAAATGATCAAAAAAAGGCGGATAAAATCTTTGATGATATAATTACCAAAGTTGCGAAAGAAGCTAGAGAGAAAAACCAATCAAATCCCATTCGAATTTTAGCCCAAACATTTTTCTCCAATAATTTGAGAGAACAGGCGCTTCTGGCCTATCAAGAAGGCAGAAAGGCTTTAGGGAAACCAGAATTATTTTCTTTGGAATTGGCCAATGCCTATCGGTTGATGAATCAAAAACAATCTATGGTAAAAGAATACCTGACGTTTGCCAAGTTTCAACCTCAAAACCTGAACTATGTTAAAAACTCTTTTCAAAGAATTCTGATAGAACCTGAAGATTTAGATACGCTGGAAATCATTTTGTATGATAACATTCAAACCGATGGAGGTAACCCGATTTACAATGAACTTTTGGTTTGGACCCATTTACAACAAAAGAATTTTGTAGCAGCATTGCGACAAGCACGTGCGCTTGATTTAAGAACTCAAAACAAAGGAGAGAATATCGTTAACGTAGGAATGATCGCTTACAGAAATAGTGATTATAAATCGGCACAAAAGGCCTTTAATTATATCATAAATGAATTTAAAGAAAGCCCCAGCCTGAATTTAGCGATGAAGTATTCTTTACTGGCGGAAGAAGAAGTGGTAAAAACGACATATCCCATTGACAGTTCAGCCGTGAGAAACTTAATTACCAAGTATGAGCGATTTAGGGAAAATTCGCGAGATGTTTTTACGGTTTTGGATGCTCAGAGAAGAATGGCATTGCTGTATGCATTTCAGTTGGGAGAAATTCCAAAAGCCATTGAAGTGTTGAATGATTTAGTAAAACAACCAATTGGAAAACACCAAGTAATGGCTCAGGCGAAAATGGATCTGGCCGATATCTATTTGTTAAACGAAGAGCCTTGGGAATCTATTTTGCTTTATGCGCAAGTTGAAAAGATGTTTAAAGATGAACCGTTGGGTTATACAGCCAAACTAAAGAGCGCTAAGCTTTCCTACTTCAAAGGAGAGTTTGAATTGGCACAAGGACATTTGGATATTCTTAAATTGGCCACCTCTAGAGAAATTGCGAATGATGCCTTGGACTTGAGTATCCTGATTAAAAACAATACCGTCTTTGACTCTACGGATGTGGTAATGAAGGAATATGCGAATATTGAATTATTGCTCTTTCAAAACCAAACTGATCAAGCAATGATAGCGATGGACAGCATGTTAGTGAGATATCCTAGCCATTCGATTTTAGATGAAATCTATTATTTGAAAGCACAAACAGCTAGAAAGTCAGGTGACTTTGATGGAGCATTAGTAGCCTTGGAAAAAATCAATGTGGGTTTTTACTTTGAAATTCTTGGTGATGATGCTTTGTTTCTAACGGCATTGATTCAAGAAGAAGACCTTCAAAACAAAGAAAAAGCCATGGAGCTGTATACATCATTGCTTAAAAAATTCCCGGGGAGTATTTATGTGGCGGAGTCTAGAAATCGCTTCCGTGAATTACGTGGAGATTTTTAAATAACGTGACTCTAGTAAGCAATACTACCGATGAGTCACAAGGTAAATAACCATAGCTCCTACAACGATGTTGATTTTTAGTTGTGATTCCCTGCTTTCTTTTTTTTAGTTCTTAGAACCCCTTAAAATCATTGGTTTGGATTAGCCTCCAAACCGTAAAATAGTTGTTCTTCTAAAGTGGGAATTTAATTGCGAAAGACTATTTCTACCCTGCCCTAAGGCTTGCGCCAAAGCTAGAGCGTAGGCACAAAGGGTGAAATGATTAAATTCCCCAAAAAAAAGGACATTGTCATTCATTAAGCTTGCCTAAACTTCGTGAAAAGATTCCCAGTCTTCCCGATAACTATCGGGAGGGAATGACTATCAATAACTCCATCATAATTTCCATTCAGAAGACGGACAAATCTATTCTTCTGAAAAAAAATTCAGGGATATTATTTCTTAATGTTCAAAAAATTAACTTCCAATACCCAAAGCTCGCTCATAGCTCTTTAGCGACTATATCCACAGACATGGTCTTACAACAACCCATATAAAACCCTTAGAAATCTCCTCTACCTCAACTACCTTCGTCCAATGGCAAAATCCTTTAATAACCTGAGGGTAGGAAAATCTTTTAGATTGATCAATTACGGGGAAGTCTCGGAATTTGTGGTACAGGAAATTTTTAATGACGGAGACTGTAAATTGAAGGATATGAACACCCTTGAAAACTACCAGCTTTTTGACTTAATCCGCTTTGGAAAAGGAGAAGACTTTGACCTAGTGGATTTGTAATGATTAAAAGATTAAACACAAATTTCTGTTATGAGCATTATGTTCTTTACTGTGGTATAATGCTTTAAATTTTGAAAAGATCGCCATTTCGAATTCAAGGCTATTTGAGTAATCTTTGATTTAGTAAAGTCGAGTCAATCTAGAGAAAGTTTAAATATATAGTATGCATGCATAACAAATTTTTCTTATATTCGTAACCCTCATTGGTTATTATGAAGCGAGAAGATACAGTTGATCATCATATAAAATCTACCTGGCATGCCGTTTATCGCATGTACAATCAGCAGGCTGTAAAAAATGACTTTACCACCACCATTGGTTTTGTTCTCCTGAACATTAGTTCAAAGGAAGGAACTCCTGCTACTAAAATAGCGCCTATGATGGGGCTAGAATCTAGAAGTCTGACGAGGATGCTCAAGTCGATGGAAGAAAAGGGCTTGATTTACAGGGCGAAAGATCCTAATGATGGTCGGTCGGTACGGATATTTCTCACGGAATTAGGAATAAAGAAGAAGGAGATTTCTCGATTGACAGTGTTGAATTTTAATGAAGGTGTGAGAGAGAAAATTGATCCAATCAAACTTCAAACTTTTTTTGAAGTAATTGCACAGATCAATAAAATTATAGATAAGAAGCAATTTTAGAAGCGACAATAGATATTAGTACTTAAACTTTAGACAAAAGAGGATATTAGATTTAAGACATCAGACAGGAGTAAGGAGATGTTAGTATTTAGCTTGTAGATATTAGAAAGATGAATAGAGCAATAAAAAAAATAGCGGTGTTGGGTTCTGGGGTAATGGGCTCCAGAATTGCATGTCATTTTGCGAATATTGGAGTGGAAGTATTACTGCTTGATATTGTACCAAGAGATTTGGAGGAGGCTAATAAAACAAATGGCACAGCAAGGAATCAAATTGTCAATGATGCTTTGACTTTTGCCCTAAAGTCAAAACCATCTCCGATTTACGATAAGGGTTTTGCAAAGTTGATTACTACTGGGAATTTTGAAGATGACATGGCAAAGATTGCAGATGTTGATTGGATAATCGAGGTGGTAGTCGAAAGGCTAGACATTAAACAAATTATTTTTGAGCAGGTCGAGCAATTTAGAAAGCCGGGGACTATCATTACCTCCAATACTTCAGGTATTCCAATGCACTTAATGAGCGAAGGCAGATCTGATGATTTTCAAGCCCACTTTTGCGGTACCCATTTTTTTAATCCGCCTCGTTACCTGTGTCTATTGGAAATTATTCCCGGGCCAAAAACGAACCAAGAAGTACTTGATTTCTTAATGCATTATGGGGATTTGTATTTAGGTAAGGCGACCGTTTTGTGTAAGGACACTCCGGCATTCATTGCCAACCGAATCGGAATTTATGCGATCATGTCGGCCATGCACACGATTGAGGAAATGGGACTGACTGTCGGTGAAGTGGACCGCATGACGGGCCCAATAATTGGAAGAGCAAAGTCTGCAACTTTCCGAACCATGGATGTAGTAGGATTGGACACTACAGTAAAGGTGGCCAATGGATTATACCAAGGGGTTCCTAAGGATGAGGCCAAAGAAAAATTTAAGCTTCCTAAGATTGTAAGTGAAGTACATGATAGGGGTTGGTTTGGGGATAAATCTAAACAAGGTTATTTCAAAAAAACCAAAGACGAAAAAGGCAATCGCCTAATTTTGGAATTGGACCTTAAGACCTTTGACTATGTTCCACGAACAAGGGCTAAGTTCAAGGCCCTAGAAGCGGTCAAAGACAACGATGATTTAAAATCTCGTATCAAGACTTTAGTAAACTTTGATGACAAAGCGGGAGAGTTTTATCGCACTACTTTTTACGATGCTTTCAAATATGTCTCCAATCGTATTCCAGAAATAGCGGATGAGTTGTACCGAATAGACGAAGCAGTTTGTGCTGGATTTGCCTGGGAATTGGGCCCTTTCGATACATGGGACGTGCTTGGAGTTAGTGCCACTGTCGAGAAAATGGAGGCCATGGACCTTAAGCCAAACCAATGGGTTTATGACATGCTTGATGCAGGTAATGACGCCTTCTATAAAATTGAAAATGGTATCAAGAAGTATTATGATATTCCTTCTAAATCTTATAAGACAGTTCCGGGCTCAGATGAGCTAGTCATTTTAGATAATATTCGTGCCACTAAAAAAGTATGGGGCAACGATGGGGCTTCTGTGTTTGATATAGGTGATGAAGTGCTTTGTTTGGAGTTCCATACAAAAATGAACTCGATAGGTGCTGAAGTCATTGAAGGAATAGAGACCGCCATATCCATGGCAGAAAAAAATTACAAGGGACTGGTTATTGGAAACGAAGGGCCAAACTTTTCTGCTGGGGCAAATTTGGCCATGCTATTTATGTTTGCTGGTGATCAGGAATATGATGAGATCAACTTGATGATTGCGCAGTTTCAGAATACCATGAAACGAGCGAAGTTTTCTTCAATCCCAGTGGTTTCGGCACCCTCAGGACTTGCTTTGGGTGGTGGTTGCGAACTTTCTTTGCATTGTGATGCTATTCAGGCACATTCCGAAACCTATATTGGTTTGGTAGAAGTTGGTGTGGGCCTAATTCCGGGCGGTGGAGGAACTAAGGAATTGGCTTTGCGCGCTGCAGATTCCTTTGCAGTTGGTGATCCAGAATTAAATAGACTTCAAGAAGCGTTTATGAACATTGCTACGGCTAAAGTGGCGACTTCAGCTGATGAAGCTAGAGCAATGGGAATTCTACGGCCATCAGATGGAATAACACTAAACAGAAAACGGCTCTTGACAGATGCGAAAGAGAAGGTTTTAGAGTTGTATGATGAAGGTTATACTCAGCCGGTAGAAAGAAAAGACATTAAGGTGCAAGGCAGAGCAGGAATAGCACTTTTTGAAGCTGGAATTAACGGGATGTTATTTGGAAATTATATCTCGGAGCATGATGCAAAAATTGCGAGAAAAGTGGCGTTTGTAATGTGTGGAGGTGATTTAACTTCACCTCAACTCGTTTCCGAACAGTACCTTTTGGATTTAGAAAGACAGGCTTTTTTAGAATTAACTGCCGAACCTAAAACGCTTGAAAGGATACACAGCATTTTGTTTAAGGGGAAGCCTTTAAGAAATTAATTTGAAGCTAGAAGTCTAAATACTAAATACTTATTACCAAATACTAAACAAATGGACGCTTATATAGTTGCAGGATATAGAACAGCAGTAGGTCGCGGAAAAAAGAGTGTACTGAAAAATGTCAGGTCGGATGATATGGCAGCTGATGTTATAAAACATTTGACTTCACAAGTTGCAGACTTTGATCCGACAAGAGTTGATGACCTGATTGTTGGTAATGCAGTGCCCGAAGCAGAACAAGGCATGCAAATGGCAAGGATGATTTCATTATTGGCCTTGCCAATTCAAGTACCTGGTGTTACAGTGAATCGATATTGTGGCTCGGGACTCGAGGCAATAGCCTTGGCTGCCTCAAGAATTCATGCCGGCACAGCAGATTGTATTATAGCAGGAGGAACAGAATCGATGAGTATGGTTCCGGTGATGGGCTACAAAACAGCACTTAATTACAAATTGGCTACGGAGCATTCGGATTATTATATGAGCATGGGGCTTACCGCAGAGCAAGTGGCTAAAGAGTTTGACATTAATCGTGATCAAGCGGATGAGTTTGCTTTCCAATCGCACCAAAAGGCGGTTAGAGCGCAAAAAGAAGGAAAGTTTAGGGAGGAGATAGTTCCCATTGTTGTCAACGAAAAGAATGTTGATGCAGAAGGCAAAGTAGTAGAGAGAAGCTACACTGTGGATCAAGATGAAGGTCCAAGAGCGGATACCTCAAAGGAAGTTTTGGGAGGGTTAAGACCTGTATTTGCACAAGGAGGTCAAGTTACCGCAGGAAACTCTTCGCCCGTTTCTGATGGTGCATCATTTGTGATGGTGATGTCGGAGCGAATGGTCAAAGAGCTGAACCTAGAGCCTATTGCCAGAATGGTTACTTATACTGCTGTGGGCGTGCACCCAAGAATAATGGGAATAGGACCAGTAGAAGCAGTTCTGAAAGCATTAAAGCAAGCGGGATTAAAGCAGAACGATTTGGATTTAATCGAATTGAACGAAGCTTTTGCTGCGCAGTCATTGGCGGTAATTAAGGAATTAGAATTGGATACTTCCATTTTAAATGTAAACGGAGGTGCAATTGCACTCGGTCATCCATTGGGATGTTCTGGCGCAAAGTTGTCTGTACAACTAATTAATGAAATGAGAAGAATGGGCAATGCCAAATATGGTATGGTCACCGCTTGTGTTGGTGGTGGTCAAGGTGTTGCAGGAATTTATGAGTTTTTGAGTTAATCAAATGTGCTTCCCTTTTTCCCCTGCTGGCGGGGGTTAGGGGGTGGAAAGATGATAAAAGAAAAAATTAGAGAAAAGGGCTCTGTGTCATAACCCAATACCCAATACTAAATACTAATAGCTATGTCAAAATCAATAAAAGGAGGAGAATTTCTAATCAGAGAAACGCAATCAAGCGAAGTCTTTATTCCTGAAGAATTTAGTGAGGAGCAAAAAATGATGGCCCAAGCCTGTCAAGATTTTGTGGATACTGAAATAGCCCCAATAGCGCAGGAAATTGATTCCATGAAGGATCCAGAATTGGTTCCTAAGATTTTCAAAAAAGCAGGAGAACTTGGTTTACTTGGAATAACCGTACCAGAGAAATATGGCGGCCTCGGAATGAGTTTTAATACCAGCATGTTGATGGCGGATATTATTGGAGCTGCTGGATCATTTTCAACAACTTATGGAGCACATACTGGAATTGGGACCTTACCAATTTTGTACTATGGTACGGATGAACAAAAGGAAAAATATTTGCCAAAATTGGCGACAGGAGAATTCGTAGCTTGTTATTGTTTGACTGAGCCAGATGCTGGTTCTGATGCCAATTCGGGAAAGACGAAAGCAGTCTTGTCTTCGGATGGCAAGCATTATAATATTACGGGTCAGAAAATGTGGATCTCGAATGCGGGTTTTGCTGACTTGTTCATTGTTTTTGCAAAGATTGACAATGATAAAAACCTCACCGCCTTTATCATAGAAAAAACTTTTGGTGGAATTACGATGAATGAGGAAGAGAAGAAACTCGGAATCAAAGGTTCTTCCACGCGACAAGTATTCTTTAATGATTGTCCGGTTCCTGTTGAAAACATGCTTTCGGATAGAGAGAATGGATTCAAAATTGCCGTGAATATTCTGAATATTGGCCGTATCAAATTGGGTGCTGGCGTATTGGGAGGTTGTAGAACTGTCATCTCTTATGCAATTAAATATGCGAATGAAAGAAAACAATTTGGTGTTTCTATTTCAAGTTTTGGGGCCATCAAACATAAATTAGCTGAAATGGCTATTCGTGTTTTCGTTAATGAATCATTGGATTACAGAGCAGGGCAGAACATTGAAGATAAAATGGATGACCTCACAGCCGGTGGAATGGATTATGCTGAGGCAAAACTAAAGGGCGTTGAGCAATTTGCCATTGAATGTGCCATCGCTAAAATTCACGGTTCTGAGGTGCTGGATTTTGTAGTTGATGAGGGTGTTCAAATTTATGGTGGCATGGGCTATTCAGCTGATACCCCAATGGAAAGGGCTTATCGTGATGCTCGAATTTCGAGGATTTATGAAGGCACCAATGAAATTAACAGAATGCTCATGATAGGCATGTTGTTGAAGAGAGCGATGAAAGGAGAGTTGAATATTTTTGAACCTGCGATGGCCGTTTCTAAAGAGTTGACTTCAGTTCCATCATTTGCAACAATTGATAACTCTGTGCTTTTTAATGTTGAGAAAAATGTCATCAAAAATCTTAAGAAGGTATTCTTAATGGTTGGCGGAAAGGCTGCAATGGTTTTACAAGATAAGATAGAAGATGAACAGGAGGTTATGATGAACCTTGCAGACATCCTTATTGAAATATACGCTGTTGAATCTGCCATGCTGCGGACAGAAAAATTGGTAGGTCAAAAAGGAGAGGTAGCCTGTTCAGATTATATCGCCATGACTAAAGTGTACATGACTGAGGCTGTGAATACAATTACAGCGGCAGCCAAGGAAGCAATTGCAGTGGTAACAAAAGGAGATGAGCAAAAGGTAATGCTTATGGGTCTAAAAAGGTTTACAAAAATTGACTTGGTAAATAGTAAGGAACTCAGAAGGCAAATTGCCGACACCATGATCAAGAAAGGGGAGTTTCCTTATTTTTTCGGGTAGTGTTTTTACGATTTCAAATTTCCGTCTTGGAATTTTTCTCTAAGACTTGGAGAGCGAATGGCCATTTTTTAGAAGCCGTTTTGATAATGTGAACAAATAGGGTTTTTCTTTGCTTTGTGTGACCAAAGCAAAGAAACAAAAGAAAGAACACCAACATCAAAACCATTAAGGTTGCAGTTTCTGCCTTGTTGTTCTTTCTTCATTATGGTCACGCTGATGTTGGATCCCCACCCTCCCTTATGAATTAGAGGGATAAATCCAGAGGCAGACTTTTTAATTGAAGTACCTATTAGCCTTAAACCCCTCTGCCAAAAGGAGCGAATGCCAATCCAGCCAATTTGAAATGCTGCATGCCAAATGGAATACCAATTATGGTAATGCAAAATAGAATTCCCCAAAACAGATGCGTTAAGAACAACCAGAATCCACCAAAAATGATCCAGATAATGTTAAGTGGCAATACCAAACAACCAGAAAGTGCTGGGCCTGATTTAATTTCCTGACCAAAGGGAGCAAAACCCAAAATGGCCAATTTGAAACATTGAACACCAAACGGAATTCCGACTACAGTAAGGCACAATGCAATCCCACCAATGATATATTCGAGCGCAATCATCCAGCCTCCAAATACGATCCAAATAATATTACCGATAAGGCTCATGTTTTAAAGTTTAGATATTAGAATTAAGATTTAATTTTTAGACCATAGACCATAGACCATAGACCATAGACCATAGACCACAGACCTTTTTATTCATCTCTTAAAGTGCTAGATGGATTTGCTCTTGCAGTTCTAATCGTTTGATAACCCACGGTAAGCAAAGCCACAACTAAGATAATACATGCAGCAGCAGCAAACAATGTCCAACCAATATTCGTGCGGTAGGGGAAATTATTTAACCAACTGTCCATTGCAACATATGTAAGTGGGATGCCAATTACTACGGCCAGAGATATTAAAATCACATATTCTCGGGATAGTAATAATAGAATGTTTGGAACAGAAGCACCGAGTACTTTTCTAATACCTATTTCTTTTGTTCGTTGTAAAGCACTAAAGGCCGACAACCCAAATAAGCCTAAGCAAGAAACAAAAATAGCTAAACCTGAAAAGATGCTAAAGACCTTTCCAAATTGATCCTCTTTACCATATTGTCGATTAAAAAATGTATCCAAATAGAAATAATCGAAAGGATTTCCTGGGAAAAAACGGTTCCATTCTGCTTCCACTTCTGTCAATGTCTTGGATGCGTTGTTTGATTTTACTTTTAATGAGAAAAAGGTGTCATTCGTTGGTGTTAATCTATATAGAATTGGAGAGACAGTGTTTTTTAGAGACATCTGATTGTAGTTGTCAAGCACTCCAATGACCGTTTTATCCATGCCTCCATGTGATATTTTTTGTCCAATTGCTGCCCCTGGACTTTCAAACCCTAGAAATTTCGTGCCTGCAACATTCAGAATTACTGCTGCCGTATCTGTTTTAAAGGAGAGGTCAAAATTCCTTCCTGCAACAATCTCGATTTCGTAAGTTGGAATGCAATCATAATCAATACCCACATTATAGACGGTTTTATAATCTGAATTTGGAGCCTCAGCTCTTTTGGCACCATTCGTCCAGAATATTTCATCTCCAGGAACGTTCGATGAAGTTGTAAAGCCTTCTATGGATGAATTTCGAAGTAACCCGCTTTTAAATCCATTTAAATAATTTCCAAACAATGAATCTACTTGTAAAACACCAGGACCTTTCAGCACAAGCGTTTCCTCCATGTCAAACCCTAAATCTTGATTCCTTAAATAGGTTAATTGTTTATAGACGATAAGCGTGCCTGCAATTAAAAAAACGGATGAAACGAACTGAAATGTTACAAGGGACTTTCTTAGCACCACACCTTTTCCTGAACTGCTCATTTTACCCTTTAATACCACAATTGGTCTAAATGATGAAAGGACAAAAGCGGGATATAAACCAGAAAGAAAAGCACCTAGAAGGAATACAGCAATTATGAGTAGCCATGTTCCTGAATTAAAGATTAAAGACAAAGAAAGGGGCGAATTAGTCAGATTATTAAAATATGGAAGTACTATCGCCACTATGCCGAGGGAAATCGCAGCGGCCATAAGGTTAACAATAATTGACTCAACGATAAACTGCCTTACGAGCTGCGATTTATGTGCGCCTAATACCTTTCTTACCCCCACTTCTTTTGCCCTTTCCATGGATTTTGCCGAAGCCAGATTGATATAATTTACCCAAGCAATTACGAGAATAAAAATGGCTAAAATCCCAAGAAAATAGACAGATTGAGCATCACCATTTTCTTGCGGCTCAGACTCTTGTAACAGATCAGAATTTAGGTGAATATCTGTAATTGGTTGTAGCACAAATTCCTGAAGGTTGTTTCGTTCAGCAAATTGTTCACCTTTTATATCCTGCATGTAGGCAGCAAACTTTGCATCAAAAGCTTTTGGGTCCGTTCCATCTGCTAGTGTGACATATGTATTATGGTCATACCATCCCCAATTAGTTTCTGCATCTCCATCTGTTGCATCCACCAAAGTTTGCATTGAAAGCAATAAGTCAAACTTAATGTGGGAGTTAGAAGGAACATCTTTCATAACACCAGTTACTAGAAAATCAAAACTGAGCCAACCGCCTCCCCAATGAAGAGTCTTGCCCATTGGTTCTTCATCTCCAAAATATTTTTTGCCGCTCGCTCAGATATGACTATTTTTTTGGGGCCATCAAGTGCCGAGTTCACATCTCCTTTTATCAATGGCCAGTTAAACATGGTCAGCCAAGACGGTGTCGCCAACTGCAACTTCTCTTCTCTATACGCGATGTTTTTATAGGTGATAATACCGCTCGCTGGAAACGCAACTGAAAAGTCCAGAACTTCGGGAAAATCACCATGCAACAAGCCATGCCAATGGCCAGGCCAAGTATGTTGAGAAACGAGAATACTTTGTTTTTAGGAAGTCTTCTAATTGCGGTTCGAAAATAGCTTGAAAACATGCGTGTGAGTTTTGTTGGTTTTTAAGTTGTAGGTTTTATACGTTATTGACTACTAAGAAGTTGAGAGGTTGCATGTTTTGGGTTGACTTTAGAACTTCAATTATGCACCATTTATAAAATGATTTCAGACTGTTATTCTAAATCCCTAGTGAATTCTTATCTTCCGTTTAAATTTTGAAACCATGTCAAATCGAAGAAAATTCCTCAAGTCGTCAGTATACAGTGGACTTGCAATTGGTACTGCTAGTATGTCAACCTTTGCTTGTGCAGCTGAAAGGAAAGTTGGAGAAAAACCAATTGTAATTTCAACTTGGAATCATGGAATGGAGGCAAATACGGAAGCATGGAAAGTACTTTCCGATGGAGGCAAGTCTATTGACGCTGTTGAAAAAGGAGTGATGGTAACTGAAGCTGACCCCAAAAACACGACTGTGGGTATTGGTGGAGCACCTGATAGAGATGGGAACGTTACGCTGGATGCTTGTATCATGGATGAACATGATAATTGTGGCTCGGTAGCTTTTCTTCAGAATTTTAAACATCCAATTTCAGTGGCGCGAAAGGTAATGGATGAAACACCACATGTCATGTTGGTAGGTGAAGGGGCAAAAAGGTTTGCTATTGAACAGGGTTTTAAGGAAGAAAATTTATTAACACCAGAATCTGAAGCTGCTTGGAAAAAGTGGTTGACCCAAAAAGACTATAAACCCGTGATTAATGTTGAGAACCATGATACCATTGGTATGGTGGCGCTAGATGAACATGGCAACTTATCAGGGTCCTGTACAACTTCTGGTGCGGCTTATAAAATGCACGGGCGTGTGGGAGATTCACCAATTATTGGTGCCGGATTATTTGTCGATAATGAAATTGGGGCTGCAGTAGCTACCGGCTTGGGAGAGTTTGTTATAAAAATTTGCGGAGCACATATGATTGTCGAACTAATGCGACAAGGTAAATCCCCGCAGGAGGCTTGTCAAGAAGCAGTGGATAGGATTGTTAGAAAATACCCTAATGACTATAAAAACCTCCAAGTTGGTTTTTTAGCGCTAAGTAAGACAGGAGAATATGGTGCTTACGCGGTCCACCAGGGCTTCAATTATGCTGTGAAAAGCAAGACCAGAGAAGAACTAATAGATGCAAACCACTACAAGGGATAGTCTCTATTTTGCGAATCGCTGAATCTTCCCATAGGTAAGAAATCTCCATAGCCATTCCAGAGGCCCGTAGCGAAAATGGCTCATCCAAAAGGAGGAAAGTACCAATTGGAACACCCAAATCCTAAGAACTGCAAATGCTTGTGCAGCCCGGTCGAGGTCTCCAAATAATGCCAACCCATGTCCATAAAAAATGTAGGTACAAATTATTGATTGCATAAAGTAATTGGTGAGGGACATTTGACCCACGGCAGAGAATGCTTTCGTTACAAACCCAGTTCTTTCACGTTTCATCAAGAACATTATAATTCCTATATACCCGATCGCCATTAATATACTGCCCCAATAATTAAGCTGCGAATAATAAAAATAAGAAGTTTCAAATTTCCAATTTGTTGTGAAATCCAAAAGGGTCCCGCCAGCAACCATAGGTAAACCAATTCCCAGGCCATAAAAGATCATTTTTTGATAATACTTTTTAGACTGTTTAGCAATGAGCACTCGCTTCTTATAAAAAGCCATACCGATTAACATTAATCCACTCACTCTCCAAAAAGTCTCCGTCACGAACACCCTTGTTTGGTTCTCAAAGGCTTGACTCGCACGGTAGATAATTTGTCTTTCCCATTTACTTCTATAAAACTCAATTTCACGGCTAATACTTTCAGAGGAGGGTTGCCAAAATTTTTGAATAGCAGCTTGAAGCTCTCCTGGCTCCCAAAGGGGAATCGTATACCCAAGAACCAAACTAATACTTGAACCGATGACTAGGAAAATTATTCCCGCTCTAAAAAGGGTTCTGGTTTTTTTCTTCGAAACACAAACAGGAAAAACCCACAAATAGCATAGGCCACCAGCATATCACCATACCAGATTAAGTAGGCATGAAAAAGGCCAAAGACTAATAACCAAAAAAGCCGTTTAAATTGTAAATCTCTTGATCGAATTTGTTCTTTTCTAGCCCTATTAGAGAGCATTATTATACTTGCACCAAATAACATCGAAAAGATGGCCATGAATTTTTGGTCAGTAAATATATGGCTTACCAAATAGACATTTAAGTGAACGCCTCTAAGACTTTCAAACACTGTTGGATTCGTTATAGCAATACCGGGCATTGCAAAACATTGAACAGTCATTAAAAGCATTCCTAAAACTGTAAGTCCACGTAAAGTATCAATAGCGAGAATCCGATCTTATTTTTTGGTAGGGGATAGTATAACTCAAGCGATGGCCAACTAGTTAAAAAGGTAGGGATTATGTTTGAATTGCAAAAATCATGTCGTCATTATCAAAAAAACTCCATCAATAGTTATATCAATTTGATGGATTATTAAATCTCGACATCGGGATTCTCCCTCTTTTCCATTTTTGAGGTTAAAACGATAACCGTGTAACGGACAAACTACCTCCCCCAAATAATTGATTGTTCCTTCAAGCAATGAATGACCGTTGTGTGGGCAGAGGTTATCAAAGACCTTAAAGCCGGAATCATGATTAAATATGCAGACTCTTTTTTCACCAATACGAACCATCTTTTTGGACCCCAGAGGAATTGCTTTTTGAATGTCAGATGCTGAATTGAATAGTTTATAGCTTTTTGTCAAGACTTTAAGGGCTTAGTAATTTGTGTTTAAGCTAACATCTTTTTTCTGAACATAAAATCCCTCAGCCCGATGGAGTGATAATTTCTGGGGTTAAAGCGAAAGAGTCAAAATAAAAAACACCAAACATGAAACCCTGAAAATTTTGGACCTTAATGAAGGCGTCATATACTCTGGTAAAAATTCATGGAACGGAACAAAACAAGGAAAATTAGTGCGTCAAGGCTGGTATATTTATTACATTCAAGCCAAATTAAAAGACGGGACCATGTATCAAAAAAGAGATAGGTTCTATTTAAAGCACTAACCACTGATAGATTATGAGACTAATTTTCCGGAGCGCCATAACTTCGGTCATTGTTTTAGCCTTAATGGCTTCTTCCAATGTTTTTGCACAGTCGACCATTCATGTTTTTTCTGAAGACCTAAAACCAATTGAAGGGGCCACAATAGAGGATAACGCAACCCAAAAAATTTATTTGACTGATGGGTTGGGTAGGGCCTTTTTAGATTCGGTAAAAAACACATTCTTAACAATTAGTCATGCCAGTCACCAAACAGCAACGCTTGTTAGTTTTAAGGTGGGGGAATCTAAAATTGTTTATTTAAGTGTTAAAACAAACAAACTCAATGAAGTCGAAGTCGAAGGGTTTTTATCTAATAGCAATATAAGTCAACAGGCAGGGGCGATTTCTAAAATAAGCACCGCAGCGTTCAAGCGCTTTAATGAGACCTCATTGGTAAACGCGGTCAATACTTTGCCTGGAGTTCGTTTCGAAGAACGTGCAAGTGGTAGCTATCGTATTTCTATAAGAGGCAGCTCTATAAGGGCACCTTTTGGAGTTAGAAACGTTAAAGTTTATTGGAATGGAATTCCTTTTACAGAACCAGGAGGCAACACATTTATCAATTTGCTTGACGTAGCAAATGTGGGTAATCTGGAAATAATTAAAGGGCCAGCAGGTAGTTTATATGGTGCTGGGACGGGTGGAGTAATGAAAATCCAAAGCACTACTTTAAGAGAATCGGCCAATACTGTTTCGATGGGAATGTCAGCGGGGTCATTTGGTTTATTAAATCTGAACGCTTCATTTAACAGTTTTTCGGAGAATGGTAGTTATACCGTAAAGTTTGCGCGCCAGAAATCTGATGGTTATCGAGATCACAATGCTTTGAACAGGCACACTGTTGAATTGGATGCGGTTGTTTTTTCTGATTTAAAAAGGACGCTTACCACCAGCCTACTTTATAGTGATCTATTTTATGAGATACCAGGAGGATTAAATGCAGATCAGGTAAGTGAAAACCCAAGGCAGGCAAGGGCTGGAAGTGAAATCCAGAACTCCTCAGTTGACAACAGATTGTTCTTATTGAAAATAGGGCAAGAGTATAAAGTGAATGAATCTATTTCGAATGAGACCAATATTTATGGGAGTTTTAACCAGTTCGAAAACCCTTTTATTTTAGACTACAAAAAGGACAATCAGCAGATTTTTGGTGGCCGATCTGTTTTTGACTTTGAGTTGTCAAAAGCAAGTATTCAGGCTGGAATTGAATATCAGAATTCATTTTTTGACGGCAAGAACTTCGGAAACGTACTTGGTGAGGCAGACACAATTCGGTTTGCAGATGAGATTAACACAGTGATGAGCAATGTTTTTGTTCAGGGGAATGTTGAGTTAGGGTCTAATTTTTTCCTTAGTGGAGGGTTGAGTGTAAACAACCTTAGGTATGACATTAATCGAGTAATCGATGCCTTTAATCAGACTCCTGAACAAATAGAGAAAAAATTTGAAACGGCCATTATGCCAAGAATTGCGATCTCTAAAACACTAAATAAAAGTTTTTCAGTTCATGCGAGTTTGAGCCAAGGTTTTTCACCACCGACCACTACTGAAATCAGAACCAATGATGGAAAATTGAGTCCCGATTTAGAACCTGAAAAAGGGACCAACTATGAATTAAACTTTAGAGGGAGTATTCTAAAGGACAAATTGTCTTTTGACTTGGCCACCTTCTATTTCAATTTGGACGAAACTATTGTCTCGAACCCAAATCAAGATGGAGTGCTACTCTTTGAAAATGCAGGGCAGACGGATCAAAAAGGAATTGAAGTACAATTGAATTCAGTGTTGTTCCAAAACTCAAGCAAAAAATTAAGCAAAGTAACCCTCGGGGCTGCTTATACGCTCCATGATTTTAAATTCAAGGAATATGTCAAACGAGAAAATGATTACTCTGGGAATGCCTTGCCGGGTACCGCGCTCAACACATTAAATACAACCCTGGACATAGAGTTTTTTAAATGGTTCACACTTAATATGACCTATCATTATGTGGATCCTATTCCATTAAATGATGCCAATTCATTTTACGCTGATGCCTACCAACTTATTAACACACGACTTAATTTTAACTACAAAAATCAATACGAAATCTATTTGGGAGTAGATAATTTGAGCAATGTAAGTTACAGCCTAGGGAATGATTTGAATGCTTTTGGAGGCAGATATTTTCAACCTGCTCCTGAAACCAACTTCTACTTTGGCATCAACCTAAAACTTCACTATAAGCAATGAGTAGTTTCGACAAAGATGAATTAAATAGACTGATTGCCGAGCGCAGGTCGATTTACCCTAAGATGTATACTGGCGAATTAGTGGATGATAGCATAGTTCATAAATTGCTTGAAAATGCGAATTGGGCTCCTACCCATAGGTTTACCGAACCCTGGAGGTTCAATGTTTACAAAGGAGAGGGCATTAAAAAACTAGCGGAGTTTCAAGCCAACCTTTATAAAGAAAAAGTGACAAAGGAAGGAGGGTTTGATGAAGCAAAGCATGAAAAGTTATTAAAGAAGCCGCTTTTATGTTCTCATATTATTTCTATCGGAATGAAACGCGACCCTAAGGCTTCAATTCCGGAAATGGAGGAGGTTGCTGCCGTGTCAATGGCTGTACAAAACATGTATTTGACAGCAACTGCATACGGAGTAGGCTGTTACTGGGGAACAGGAGGTATTACTTTTTATGAAGAAGCCAAACCGTTTTTTGGATTGGGCGAAGAAGACAAATTGATGGGCTTTTTGTTTATAGGTATTCCATCAGAAGGTCTTAAAATGAAGGGAATGAGAGGTTCAATTGAGGATAAAACGCATTGGGTTAACTCCTAAAAAATTAATTGCCAACGGAAAGCCCACATCCATTTTAATGTAAACTTTGTTATAGATGCCCTTGACATTATTTGCTCCAGGTCTGGTTTTTTAAAAGCTCTCTTCACGGATAATGGCCCATCGTTTTTGACCATTTCTGATTTTGAAAAAAGACCGGTTAATAATTTAATTGAGTAATAGGCCAACCAATGCCTATGTAAATCATTGATTATAACCCCAGTATTCGCCTGCTCCTTGAACTGCATAAATATTTTGACAAGGTCGTCTTCGTGGAAATGATGTGTGAAGAGTGTACATAGAATAACATCGAATTTTTGACTCTTAAATCTGTCTGAAAAGATGTCTTGCACAGAAAAGGTGATTTCAGGGAAATCAGAACAGTTTTCTTTTGCGTATTCAATGATGTGAGGGTTGGCATCGAATCCTACTAAATCAACATCATAACCTCTTTTGGATGCCCATTGAGCAACAAGCTTTAAAATATCTCCGCCACCACAGCCTAAATCTGCAATCCTAAGTTGTCTTTTGGGAGCTTCTTTAATTAATTGATCTAGGCCATTTGTAGTAACATAATTGCCGCCTAAACGCTGATTAATAATGTCAAGTTCCTTCAGCGTTTGTGGAATGATTGGACCCGATGCCTCAAGGTCGTCCATTATTTCCTCTTCGTATGACCTATTTTTGAACATTAGTTTATGCAATTTTTAAAACCATGGATTCCAATGTCAGTCCTGGTCCAAAAGCCAAGGACAAAATCGACTCGCCTTTATTATCTTCTGTGACGGTATTCATAAGATGTTTTAGTACAAAAAGTACTGTAGGAGAAGACATATTGCCGTAGTTCTTCAGCACCTCATAAGCTGCAAAGTTTTGTTCTTTTGTTAAGCCGAGCTCTTTCTCAATAACCTCTAGAATCCTCTTCCCTCCTGGATGAAAAGCATAATGAACAGGAGAATTATTGAGGTTCGTTGTTAATTTTTCAATTAGACTTCCAATGCCTTTTCCTATTAAATCAGGAACATAACTGGAAAGCTTCATTTGAAACCCATGATTACCTATTTGCCAGGCCATTTCTTTATCTCCTTCTGGTAATAGGTCACAATGGAATTGGATTGGTTCAAGTGAAATTCCAGTTTCTTTTTCCTCATTACTTAGAATCAATGCCGCAGCACCATCACCGAATAGAGCATTTGCAAGGAGATTTTCGTCAGATTTATTGTTTTGAAAATGTAGCGTGCAAAGTTCGACACAGACCACGAGCACATTGGCAGTACTATGAGATTTACAAATGGCCGTAGCTTGTTTCAGCGCAGTGATTGCTGCATAACAACCCATAAAGTTAATAGAACAACGATCTACTGATTTATTGAGCCCCAATTCATTTACCAGGTCAATGTCCAAACCAGGAGCATACATTCCGGTACAAGAAACAGTAATTAAATGTGTAACTGAGTCTGGGCTAATATTGCATTGACTAAAACAATCTTTTGCCGCACGCTTTGAAAGGACGATTGCATTTTTTTGATAGATGTCGCCTCTTTCTACTGTGCTTGGAAAAGGTTTAAGGTCTTCTGTGTTTGGATAAAACTCCCATTCATCGCGGTTTGTTGTCGAATAATCATGAACAACAGAATGTCTTTTTCTAATACCGGTGGCCCTGTAAAGTACATTTAGATGGCGAACTTCCTGTTCATCAAGACCATGCGCTATCGACATGAACTCCGCAATGTTGGCTTGCATTATTGCATTTTCAGGAACGGCTGTTCCGATTGCATGTATTGATGGACTCACTTACGATATTATTCTTTTTTTAGTGTAAATTCATGATAAACAATATAAATGTTTTCAAAATCTAGCCTTTTACATTTAAGGATCCCTTTCTCTTATTTTCTTTTACCTGTTTTCATTTTTGCGGTTTCTCAAAGCCCGAATTTGTCGGAGGGAGGCTTAATGTGGATTTTCATTATCATGCACCTTTTGGTCTATCCTGCTAGCAACGCTTTCAATAGTTATTTTGATAAGGACGAAGGCAGTATTGGCGGACTTAAGAACCCTCCTCCTGTCGAAAATGGGCTTTATTATTTGGCCACTCTTTTAGATGTATCGGCATTAGCACTCTCTGTTGTTTTCGTGAACTGGAAGTTTGCCGTCCTTGTGCTAGTGTATATTGGAATTTCGCGGGCATACAGCCACCCTATAATTAGAATTAAAAAATACACTTTTGGAAGCTGGGTCTTAATCGGCTTTTTTCAGGGCATGTTGGTTTATTGGGCAGTTTATATGGGACTAAATGATTTTCCGTTGACATTTATTTTCAAAGCCAATGTACTATACCCGGCATTTTTATCCTCATTAGTGCTTTATGGTGCTTATCCAATGACCCAAATTTATCAGCACGAGGAAGACGGAAAAAGGGGAGAAATAACAATGAGTGCTCGACTTGGTATTAAGGGAACCTTCTACTTTACTGGGGCATTTTTTGGGCTGGCCATGACCTTGTTCTACTTCTATTTTGATCAGAAATACAATTCGAATTACAACCAGACATTTCTTTTGGCCATGGCTCCAATTCTCATGTACTTTATTTGGTGGTATTGGAAAGTCACGAAGTCGATTACGAATGCAAACTATAGCAATTCTATGTGGTTGAATTTTGTTTCGGCTACTTTTTTGGGAGGTTTCTTCTTATACGTCTTCTTGAACTCGACCAATATTTTATCTGTTGCAGGGCAGTATTAGAATGGTTTGCCATGAGAAAGTTTGATCATTAGGTCCCCGAATTTTGGAACTGTCTTTATCATTCGAACCGCTATTTCAGAAGTGATTTCAGAGCCGAAAAGAGACTGTACTTTTCTACCGTACCAAAGCCTTCTTTGGAAATGTTTTTTCCATGTCTCACTATATTCTTTTTCTATTTGAGAATTATTAACAGTACCCGTTTTCACATTGTTAACAATAATCTGTGAAAGAAGAAAGGCTGAGTGAATGGCTAATGCCATACCATTTCCACATAGTGGTGTAATTAAACCCGCTGCATCTCCAGACATTAAAAGGTGATTTTCAACGGGTTGTTTTGGCTTAAAAGAAAAGGCGTTGATTACTTCTGGTTTTTCAAAAAGGAACTCAGAATTATTGAAAACGGCTTTTAGAAAAGGGTTTTGTTTTACAAACTGATCTTCATAAGCGGCAAGACTGCCGCTTTTTTTAAGCAGCTCACTGTTACCCAAATAACAAAGGTTAAATTTTCCATCTTCAATAGGGCTCAGGCCACAATAGCCTTTATGGAAATTATGTAAGGCTACTGCGTCTAATTGGACTTCAGTTCTAATATGGTATTTAACCCCTATGAAGGGACTCGATTTTAATGTGAATGGCCGTTTAAGTTGATTATCAATCCGACTTTTTTTACCGTAGGCAGCGATTATTAATTGAGCTTGTTGGTTTTCGCCGGAAGAAAGCGAATAATCAAATGTTCCTTTGCTATACCTCAGGTTTGAAACGGCAATACCTTCCTCAATACTTACCCCTGCTTCAATGGCTTTTTGTTTCAAAAAATCATCTAGTATAAATCGGCTTATTCCAAAACCTCCAAGCCCCAATTTAGTTTCAATGCTAGTCCCTTTAATAGAAGTCAATTGAAACTTATTAATTACTGGTAGTTCAATATTTGAAGGGTAAAGCTCTTCTCTTTTTAGAAAAGCCGTTACTTCATTTGAAATGTACTCTCCGCATACTTTATGAAAAGGGTATTTCTTTTTCTCATATAACGTAACTGACAAACCACTTCTAGAGAGCAATATGGCATTAATTAAGCCCGCTAAACCTCCACCGATAATTACAATTTGTTTCAATTTTTGATTATGTTTGGAGTCCTATAATAAGAAAATTTAGACATCAGAATTAATAAAGATCCATATGAAAGTTAGTATTAGCAATTTTGGGAGGCAACTCCTGACATTATCTTTGACCTTATTCTTGCTCGTATCTTTTTTATAGTATAGCTCTGCGCAAAGCAGAAGAGACAGGAAAAAAGTAGAAGCTGCAGCAGCAGCGGCACCAGTAAAAAAGCCAACTCCACCAAAAAAGGGTGCGATACAGCCATATAATAAAGTAATTACTAAAGAAGCCATCACCGATGAAGGCCTGTTTAGTGTTCATAAAATAGACGACAAATATTTCTTTGAGATTTCGGACTCCTTAATTGGAAGGGAAATGTTGATGGTTACTCGAATTGCTAAAACTGCCAGTGGAATTGGTTTTGGTGGTGGTAAAACAAATACCCAGGTATTAAGATGGGATAAGGTAGACAAGAAGATACATCTACGAATTATATCCCATACTATTACAGCAGCGGATTCATTGCCAATTAGTGAGGCGGTCGAAAATTCTAATTTTGCTCCAATTTTAGCCTCTTTCCCTATAAAATCTTTGTCTAAAGATTCGGCAGGGGTTGTAATTGAAGCTACTGCGTTAATGACCAAAGATATCAAGCCTCTTGGGCTTTCTGGTAGATACAGGTCTCAATATCGTGTTACTCGAATGGATGCAGAACGTTCATATGTATCTAGAGTAAGTGCTTATCCAATGAATATTGAGTTAAGGCATGTAAAAACGTATGCAGCATCAGCCCCTCCTTCAAATCAGGCAGATGGGTCAATAACGATTGAGATGAGCAATTCAATGATCTTACTTCCCAAGGAACCAATGCAACGAAGGTTAGCTGATCGAAGAGTTGGATGGTTTGCAAGAGGGACAACGGATTATGGTCTTGATGCACAAAAATCTAAGACTATTAGGTATTTAGATAGATGGAGACTAGAGGTTAGAGAGGAAGACGAGGCTAAATTCAGAAGGGGCGAGTTAGTTGTTCCAAAAAAACAAATAGTGTACTACGTAGATCGTGCAACACCAAAACAATGGGTTAAAGCCATTATGGATGGAATAGAAGATTGGCAGGTAGCTTTTGAAGCAGCAGGCTTTAAAGATGCGATAATTGCTAAAGAAGCGCCTACTGTTGAAGAAGATCCAGACTGGAGCCCAGAAGACGTAAGGTATTCTACGGTAAGGTATTTGGCATCTCCAATTCCAAATGCAAACGGACCTCATGTAAGTGATCCTCGTTCTGGAGAAATATTGGAAAGTGACATCAACTGGTATCATAATGTTATGACCTTGTTGAGAAGGTGGTTCTTTGTTCAAACGGCAGCTATTAATCCACAGGCGCAAATGCCAGAATTTGACGATGAAGTAATGTCGCGTTTGATACGTTTCGTTTCTTCTCATGAAGTTGGTCATACTCTTGGATTACCACACAACTTTGGTTCAAGTAATGCCTACCCGGTTGATTCATTGAGATCAGCAGAATTTACGAAGAGAATGGGAACAGCACCATCTATTATGGATTATGCAAGGTTCAATTATATCGCGCAACCTGAGGATGCTGGTGTTGCATTGATGCCTGATGTAGGTGAATATGACAAGTATTCTATTGCTTGGGGCTATAGACCTATTTTGGGGGCTAATTCTGCCGAGGAAGAATTACCTACCCTTAGAAAATGGATTGATGATAAAAATGGAGATCCAATGTACAGGTATGGCAGACAAGGAAACTCGAATGATTATACAGCCCAAAGTGAGGATTTGGGTGATGACGCGATGAAAGCCAGTATGTATGGGATTAAAAACTTGAAAGTAATCATGACGAATTTGAAAGATTGGACTTACGTTCCAGGCTCTGATTATTCAGAACTTCAAGAGATGTATGGTGAAGTTCAATCTCAATTCAATAGGTACATGGGCCACGTTGGACGTTATGTTGGTGGAGTAAAGGAAGACTATAAAAGCTCGGATCAAGAAGGAGTAGTATACTCTTTTGCACCAAAGGCAAAACAAAAAGAGGCTGTACAATTCATTAATGACAACTTATTCAATACCCCAAAGTGGATACTGGATCAAGAAATCATTGATAGACTTCGTGATTATGGTACTGTTGAGGAGATGAGGTCTATGCAGACAAGAACTTTGAATTCTCTTTTAGAATGGAGAAAACTAGGTAGGGTAATTGAAAATGAAACTTTTAATGGCGCTGAAGCTTATGGCATTATTGATCTGTTTGGAGATGTGAGAAACGGAATTTGGGGCGAACTTCGAAAAGGAAATACCATTGACACTTATAGAAGGAACCTGCAGCGTGCTCATATTGAACGACTTGATTTGCTTTTAAATGGTGAGTTGCCTCCGGTACCTGCAAACTTTAGACGTTTCGTTGGACCTGGAATTGATGCTAGTCAATCAGACATCAGACCAGTTGTGAGAGCAGAAATGGATACACTAAAAAGAAGTATTCAAGCTGCAATTCCACGTACTTCTGATAAAATGTCGAAGTACCATTTACAGGATGCAATTGAGAGAATTAATAAATCATTGGATAACGACAATGACTAATTCTTAAAAAAACTAAGATTGGAAAGCCCGCTATTGATAGCGGGCTTTTTTTTATAACACTCTTTTTTGTTTTATGGTTTTTTTAATTAGCTCCTTTTCTCTTCTGAGGACCAAAGTAAGAAGTGTACCAGGTTTATTGCGAAGCATGTTATTAATATCAGTAAGAGAATAAAAGAAAGCGAGTTTTCCGTTTAAAGAGATTATTTCATCACCTACTTGAATTCCAGCTTTGTGGGCCTGAGAATCCTTAATGATATCAGAAACTACATAATTGTTTAGTTCAAGACCCATGGCCATTACGTTCAAGCCAACTGTATTGAAGAAGAACTCATTGCTGAAACCTTCATTTTTTTTGAGGTACATGGTGTTTTTTGAATAATCGAAGATTACGTCAAAACGACTTAATAAATCAGCACCTAAGGTTCCATGTCGAATATTTGATTTATCTAAAATTGCTTCATTTTTAGAACTAATGCTCCATTCATTTGGATAAGAAGTGGTTATGTTAGAAAATCTATAACCACCTATTTTCAATTTGTGCACCTTCCCAATTTTGCCCTCAACCACCCCCGCTATTCCAGTACCCAATGAAATATCAATTGTTCTTTTAAGTAATGGAATGTTTTCATTGTTTGCCTCATCTAGAAACAAAGCACTGCTTGCCCCTGAGTCAACCAACAATTTCGCATTGATTTTTTTTGTGCCTTTTTGTCCGAGTTTAACCGTGACATAAGGACGAAAATTATTAACCTCTAATTTGACAGCTTTATAATTTCGTGGTTTTTTAAACGATTTTGGGTCTTGAAGTTTAATTATCTGGTTCATGTAATCTATTTCAACCACAAACCTGTTAAATAATTCAGAGCCTATTACCCCGTATATATTACTTCCAATTACATTATGAATGTCCATAATGTCTTCGTCTAGCACTAGCATTGTTTGGTTCGTTCCCTTTACACCATCCAGCGTTACGGATAATTTATTGGCGACAAGAAACTCTGTTAGTTTTTGGCCTTCTTTAGCGTATACTGGAATTCTACGAGCACTATCTAAGTTGTAATCAGGGATTATACTTTTATCCAAAATTAATCCCGATTCTGAACCGGTATCGAATATTAAATCGAAAGGACCATTACCATTAACTTTTATTGGAATTATAATAAGATTACTTTCTTTTCGAAAAGGAATCTCAACCGTTTTAGAGCCATTATCAAGTTCGAAACCAAATGGATTTTGTGCTTTTGCATGAAATCCAAAAGCTAGTAAAACGCAAAGAAAAGTATATAGAAGTCTCATAATTTATTGAGTTTGGTAAGCCACTTATTTAGTAACTATGAGAATAAGGTCACTTAAAGAACGCTTCAAGATTCGGAAAACCCTTAGGCCTACTAAAAATTAGAGGTAAGAAATAATTGTATTTCGCACTAAAAAGGCTGATATCAACAAATCAGCGTATTTATATTTTGATTAAGAGCTCTGCACTTCTTTGGAAGTTGAATGCTTAATTACTAATTTCTGTTTTCATTCACCTGAACCTAAATAAATTAAATCCAAATGCCTCAAAACAAGGGTTTTAAGAATATTATCTTGCTTGTTTGCGCCATCGCATTTGGTTACTCTGCATGTGAAAGTAAAAGTGGCGCTTCAATTGAAAGTGACCTGAGCCCTTCCATTAAAACCGTATATGAGTTTAATGATCCTCAAAAGCAATTAGCCGATTCATTAGATGACCACAAAGAGTATGAAAAAGCCATTGGTGTGTATTCAAAAGAATTGAAAAACTATGAAGGGCTAGGGAATTGGGAAGGTATTGTTTACTCTCATGAGAGGATAGGTTATTTCTATCGAAGAAACAAAAACGATAGCCTTGCTAAAATTTCGTTTATTGAAGGAAGTCGTTTGGCTAAAATACACCTTCCCGAAAATCATATTTTACTTTCGAAGATATATTTTGATGAGGCTAGAAGAGAATGGGGAAACTCAAATTATGACCTTGTAATACCATTTTTAGATTCTGCCTATACCGTGTATAGTCGGAGTAGCTTCTATGACAATGATCTAAGAGAGAACATTGTGAATTATAAGTATTACGTCTATCGATCAGGTTTAAATTATGATTCAGCCATCAAATACCTTGATTTACGCAGACTGAATGATACTTTGATTAAGGAAGACCCAAGTAACCTGTATGCCCTTTTTGCTGATTATTCCGCGACTTATAGAAATATAGGTGATTATCAAAGAGCGATTGCTTATGGACAAGAGGCTTTTAAGATTGCACTAGATTATGTTGACGAAATTGAGGCATGGGTTGATAATGATGAAGAACTGAAAAGAAGGTATAGAAATGTTTTAGAAGCACAGTTTTTCATTGGTGCCGCCTATTATAGTATGGCTGATTTCGAAAATACTGTTTCAATAAGTGAGGCCTTATTAGAATATTATTCCAAAACAGGAATTAACGAGTTAGAAAAGGAATTTCAGTATTTAAATCTTTATGCATTAGGGCTTCAAAACTTAAAAAATTTTGAAGAGGCATCAAATCAGTATAGTCGAATTCTCAGCTTAATGGACGAAAATGGATTAATTAATGAAAATTATTGGTCAGTTGTGATGAACCTTGGCATCAATTATTATTTGGATGATAAAATTGAAGAAGGAGGAAAATTATTGTTTAGAGCGCTCCAAGAGAATCAAAAGCTTCATGGAAAATTACACCCAAATAATGTTGCTAGGTTTAATGTTTTAGGAAGTTTCATGGCTTACACGGATGAGCATGAAAAGTCATTGGCATATTATGATTCGGCAATGCGAAGTGCCATTCCTGAATATGATGGAGGTATAAATGACCTTCCCACGGTTGAAAAAATAGATCTAACCTATGCTGAATTATTGGTTGTTGAAAGAAAACTTCAGGAATTTAGAAAAATCTATGAATCAACATCAGATCCTAAATTGCTGTATGCCGTTTTAGACTATGCCGATTTTGTTCAGAAAATCTTAGCTCAAAACAGGGAATCTTATGAAGCTTCAGAAGGCAGACTGTTTTTATCAGAGGATTTTAAAGAAATGTACGCAACTGCAATTGATGTTAATTATATCTTGTATAGTAGGAGCAATGATGAACAGGAAAGGCTTAGTTATGCCAGAAATGTAGCAGAGCTTATGAATAAGAGTAAGGCTGTTTTGTTCTTAGAACAATCGGGGGAATATGAACTTGTTAGGAACGCGAATATTTCAAAACAAGTGAAAGAAGAGTATTATTTGTTAATAAATAAGCTTGATTCGCTTGACGCGGCTTTTTACAGGCGAACATCAGAATTAGCAACGAGTGATTCAATAAGGATAATTAATTCAGAGCGAATGCTTGTTAACTCAAAGCTGTCTGACCTAAAGGATAGAATTTTTAGTGAATCTACATCGGATAAAGAAGATGAGGTCTTTGTTCTTCAAGAATATTTTGAAAAAAATAAGTCAACGGTGATTATAGAGTACTTTGTTTTTGGTGACGCCATTTATTCTGTGGCATTTTTTGATAACACGATGAAGCTCTACAAAACAGTGAGTGACGACCTATTTAAATATGAATTTAAAACTCTTTTGGAAGAGGTATCAAAGAAGCCTTCTTTTAACAGGAACAGAGAATCTTTTGAAAAGTTTGAATCAAGTGCTTTTCATTTACAGCAAAAATTGCTTGGGGAGGTGCTTAAGGAATTGAATGAACTTAAATCACGCTTGGTAATTGTTCCGGATGATTACTTATCCAAATTACCATTTGAGGTCTTGTTAAAATCGGAAAGGGCTTCTGGCTATTATGGTGCAGAATACCTCATTAAAGATTTTGAAATTTCTTATAGCTTATCGACTGATTTAATAGGTATAAGTGAAGTAAATAAAAGAGCATCAAACAAAATGATTGGTTTTGGATATTCCGGAGAAATAGTTGTTGATAGTCGATCACCTTTGGGTGCTTTACCAGGTGCAATTGAAGAGATTAACTACTTGAAAGAAAATGTAAAAGGTAATTACTATCTAGGAGTTGAAGGATCAAAATCAAATTTTCTGTCTTCTGCCAGGAATTATGATATAATACACTTGGCGATTCACGGTATTTCAGATAGTACGGATCGGTATAACTCCCGTTTGATTTTCAATGGTACGGAAGATAATGTTTTGCAGACTAAGGACATCTATTTGGCTAATTTGAATTCTAGGTTAGTCGTTTTAAGTGCTTGCGAAAGTGGTGTCGGGGAAATAAATGAAGGAGAAGGAACTTTCAGTATTGCACGTGGTTTTGCACTCACAGGAACAGAAGCTATCGTTATGAGCCTTTGGAAAGTGGATGATGGCTCATCGGCTCAATTGATGGTTGATTTTTATAAGGGATTAAATAAAAAACTGACGGTAAGTGCTGCTTTGATAGATTCAAAGAAAAACTATCTGGCAACTGCAGATGAATATTCTAGTCACCCCTATTACTGGTCTTCTTTTGTAATGCTAGGGTATGATATTAACCTCAGCTCTGATCGAAATAATAATTGGATGTATGTGTTGGCACTAGTTGTATTAGTTATACTACTAATTTCATGGACGGCTGTAAATAAGAAAAGGGCCATTTAGGCCCAATTCTTTGTGTGTGTATGGAATTCGTATTTAAATAATATTTTAAACAATGAAGGCAAAGCCCATTTTACTTTTGCCTTTAGCCTCTCTTAGAACGATAACTTGAACAGCATCTCCAGCTTCAATACCATCAATTGGATTGTCGTTAAAGAATCTATACATATTGCCGTTTGGAGTCACAACTTGACCCCACTGAAACCTTCTTTTTCCTCTAGAGTCAACTTCTTCGCTTATTCCATCAGGAGCAGGAGCATCATCATCTGTTGGTCTTTCATGAATAATGATAATTACTCCGTCACCCTCCCTAGCCAGTGAAACATCCATTTTAGCCAATACGGCTTCTGCATCTGATTTGAATGATGATTCACCTAGTGCTAATTCAACCAATGAAGACATCGCTTCATCTTTACTAGTTTCAGTATTCTCTTTTAACAAGTTCAATGCCAAATACCATTGACTTTGAGCAACAAGATCTTCATAATTATTAGTAACAGTGTTCAAATTTTTGGTTGCTTCATAATGCTCTCCAATTTCTAAATTTGAAATACCTGCGTAGAAATAGTTGGCTGCTGTTTGTTCTGTTTTCAATACTTCTGAGAACAAAGCTGCTGATCGTATAAAATCTTTGGAATCGTAAGCGAAATATGCTCTATCCTTTAAGGTAACGAGCGCAGATGCATCTCCCCTTTCGATAGTTGATTCCATATTTCGATAGTAAGTATAAAATTCATTATAAATATTTGGGCCTGAAGTTACATTAGTCTGATTGAAGACTGTAAAATAACCTACAGTTGCGATTAGGATTAAGCTCGCTGCCACCGTTACAAGCTTTTTCATAGTGTAATTAATTTTGGTTGCTTCTTTTTCTTTAATAGAAGCTTCAAGACGCTCAAGATTAGCCAGTGTGGTTAATCGCACGCTTGCTTTCGCAGCTGTTTGAACCGCTCTCATGTCTCGAAAATCTGATTCAAACTTAGGCTCTTGCTTCAATTTAGTATCAAACGCCTTTAAGCCTTCTTTGTCAAGAGTGCCTTGTAAGTAGTTATCCATTAATTGAATGTTGTCTTCCATTGTTGATTTAGTTATTAAGTGTCTAAAGCTTTTTTAATTCTTTGGATGCACTTGTATTTTAAATTCTTTACTGTGTTTCCGTTTTTATAGTCCATTATTTCAGCAATCTCATCTATTGACAAATTGTTGAAGTAAAAGAGTTCTAATAATTTTCTGCAGGGATCTCCTAAATCTTGAATTGCTTTTTTAATTGTTTCAAGTTTTTGTGATTTAATGTGTTCTACATCTACCACAATTTCAGAGTGTTCTTCAGTCTCTATAGACTCTGTTGAACTAATCCTCATGTTTTTTCTATAGTCACCTAGTAATTTGTTTTTGCCTATAGAATAGAGGTATGTTTTAATGCCTGCAGTTTTAAGCCCTTCAAATGATCCTTCTACAACGTTTTCGTAAAAAGTGAGAATTGAGTGTTGAAATATTTCTATTGCTTCATCTCTGGTGCACTGGTGAGTATTTGTAATCCAGTGTATAAAACCTTCTCTAAATTCAGAATAAATTTCCGCTAGCGCTTCTTGCTCGCCTCTTTTAAGCCTGAGAATAAGTGAGTCTTCCACCATGTTCTCAATAGTTTAATAGTTTAATGATTTCAAAAGGAAAAGGTCACCCATTTGGGGGGAAAATAATTGATTTATTTTCAGGGTTTTATTAAAATATTGAAGTGAAATGGGAAAAACAAAAAAAACAATTGATATAACGCAACCCCAAATATTTTTATTTCGGTAGTTAAAATTGTCTTTAGGTGAAAATAAGGATTTGAACACAATCTTTTTCGTTGTAATTCGGCTTAAAGGTATAAAAGTTTTAAAACTAATAAGACATTTTGGGTGACCTTTACCTTTTGAAATCATTAATATATACTAAGGACTAATCAATTTATGGCGGCCAAGTCGTATTATTTCGAAAATAATCAGATCAAAGAATTCGAAGAATTGATCGAGAACCACGTGCCCAAGAGCGTTGTGAATAATCCATATAGCAAAGTTCTTGAAGGCATAAATATTTTAGTGGTTGATGACAATGCTATTAATCTAATTGTTGCGGATAAAACATTGAAGCGATTTGGTGCTACTACTTTTAAGGCATTGACGGGCCAGCAAGGAATAATTTGTTTTGAAAAGGAAAACATTGATTTGGTATTGATGGACTTGCAGATGCCTGTAATGGATGGGTTTGAAACCTGCAAGCTCTTGAAAAGTAATTCAAAGTACCTTGAAAAGCCAACTCCGGTAATTGCATATACAACTTTTGCTTTTGAAGAAGTTAAAGATAAAGTACTTGAGTATAACATGGATGGTTATATAGGAAAGCCATTTACTCAGTCTCAAGTAATCTCTTCATTAATTAACATCCTTACCAAAAAAGGAATTGTTCCAGAATCTGCTCTGATTCTAAATGGCAAATAGTAAAATTGCCTTTCTCTGAATTTTGATTTCTTAAGTAATTTTTAACCACAAATGTCTTATTGGTTATTAACTAGCCATGACCTATTTTTGATCTTCATTTCTAAAAAGAGCTTCGAATGCAGCATGATCAGCAGGTCTTTGACCTAATTCAACAAGAAAAAAACCGTCAGGAAAGAGGACTTGAATTAATTGCCTCGGAAAACTTTGTCTCACAATCGGTAATGGATGCTATGGGTTCTGTTCTAACGAACAAATATGCCGAAGGTCTTCCAGGAAAAAGATATTATGGGGGATGCGAAGTTGTTGATGTAGTTGAACAACTGGCGATTGATCGTGCTAAAGAATTGTTTGATGCAGAATGGGCAAATGTGCAACCCCATTCTGGTGCACAAGCGAACGCGGCTGTCATGTTGGCTTGTCTTAAGGCAGGAGATAAAATACTCGGATTTGATTTATCCCATGGAGGGCATTTAACGCACGGCTCAACGGTTAATTTTTCTGGAAAATTATATCAACCTACGTTTTATGGTGTTGAAGAAGCAACAGGACTCATAAACTGGGATACAGTAGATGCCCTTGCCCAAAGGGAAAAACCACAAATGATTATTTGTGGGGCATCAGCTTACAGTAGAGACTGGGATTATGAAAGGTTAAGAAGTATAGCAGATAGCGTAGGCGCAATTTTGTTGGCAGATATATCACATCCATCAGGCTTAATCGCAAGAGGACTGTTAAATGATCCACTTGACCATTGCCATGTCGTAACAACTACCACTCATAAAACATTAAGAGGCCCACGTGGAGGATTGATCATGATGGGAGAAGATTTTGAAAATCCTTGGGGCTTAACAACACCAAAAGGATTGACAAGAATGATGTCGTCTATATTGGATTCTGGTGTTTTTCCAGGTACACAAGGCGGCCCACTTGAACATGTGATTGCTGCAAAGGCAATTGCCTTTGGTGAGGTGATGTCAGAGGATTATATGAAATATATTGTTCAAGTAAAGAAAAACGCAGCAGTCATGGCGTCTGAATTTGTTTCAAAAGGGTATAAAATCATCTCGGACGGAACGGATAATCATATGATGTTAATTGATTTGAGGTCAAAAGGGTTGACGGGGAAACTTGCAGAAGCGGCTTTAGGAAAAGCAGACATTACTATAAATAAAAATATGGTGCCGTTTGATGATAAGTCACCATTTGTGACCTCTGGGATGAGAGTAGGAACTTCAGCAATTACTACAAGAGGATTGAATGAGGGTGATATGACCCGTATCGTTGGTTTGATTGATGAAGTTTTGACTAATAATGAAAATGACAATAAGCTATCATCGATAAAAGGAGAAATTCATAATTGGATGAGTAATTATCCATTATTTCAAGTTTAAAATTTGTTAGACCAGACAACAGACATAGAAGAAGGGCAAGAAATGTCTTTTCTTGATCATCTTGAAGAATTGAGATGGCACCTTGTGCGGTCGGCCGCTGCCATAATTATATTTTCAATAGTTGCTTTTTTAGCCAAAGATTATGTTTGGGGCACATTGATATTAGGACCAACAAAGGGAGATTTTTGGACTTATAGGATGATGTGCATGTTTGGCCAGCTAATTGGTTCAGACATGATTTGCATGGGAGATTTACCAATTGATATGCAAAATCGGGAGATGACGGGGCAGTTTATGATGCACATTACATCCTCACTTGTAATTGGAATTATTTTGGCCTTTCCTTATACCTTTTGGGAAATTTGGAGGTTTGTTTCTCCTGGCCTGCACAAGCAAGAAAAAGGAGCTTCTAGAGGGGCCGTTATTGCAGTTTCATTCCTGTTCATGAGCGGTGTATTCTTTGGTTATTTCATTGTAACGCCTGTCTCTTTTCAATTTTTAGCCACTTATACGCTAGACGCTAGTATTCAGAATAACATTGACATCATCTCTTTGGTAAAAACATTATCAATGCTGGTGTTGGCTTGTGCATTTATGTTTCAACTTCCAGTTGTTACCTATTTCCTTTCCAAGGCTGGACTGGTTACACCTGAATTGATGAGACGGTACAGAAAACATGGGATTGTAGCAATATTGATTTTGTCAGCTGTAATTACACCTCCTGACGTTTATAGTCAAATACTTATCTCTTTACCGCTAGTCTTTTTATATGAAATTAGTATTAAGATATCTAGGCGTGTACAGAGAAAAAAGGAAAAAGAAAGCAACGAGGACAATTAAAAACTTCAAATAGATGAAAAAAATAGGAATAGGCGGAGACCATGCGGGATTTGAATACAAGGCAAAAATCGTTGAAGTATTGCAAAAGCAGGGCTATGATGTAAAAGATTTTGGACCCCATACTGAGGAATCAGTTGATTATGCGGATTTCATTCATCCCGTTGCAGATGGAGTAGAGTCTGGAGAATTTGATTTTGGAGTTGCAATCTGTGGAAGCGGAAATGGTGTATGTATGACTGCAAATAAGCATGCAGGTGTAAGAGCAGCGTTAGTTTGGAATGATGAACTGGCTGTTTTGGGTCGTTCGCATAACGATGCCAATGTTGTTTGTATTCCTGCTCGATTTGTCGACTATGAACTGGCCGAAAAGATGGTCAGCACTTTCTTGAACACCGATTTTGAAGGCGGGAGACACCAAAGAAGGGTTGATAAAATTGCTAAATAAAATTACCGAAGTAACTCATAATTTACTGGTAACAGAGATGGAGTGAGAATTGGAAGGATTAAAAATACCAAACTCCATATTATTAGTAGTACAAATACCACTTCAGACAACCATTTTCTTTCTCTAGTCAATAAAAATTGAGCAATAAAGAATGCTAAAGTTGGCGTCAAATAAATCAATGAATTGGCACTGATCTGTTCGTTTAGAAAAACCGATCCTATTGAAAAAACTCCGAGTAACAAAAGTGTCTTCTGTGTTACTATTTGATGTACAGTTAATCCTACTCCCGTTATCGTTTGAATTGCTGAAATAAAACTAATCAATAGCGGTAATGCGATTAAAATGGCCAGTTGATTAAGAGGAATTAAAAACGTAGAGCTGGCTGAAAATATATTCTGTGATGTTTGTAGCCAAAATTCCTGACCAACATCTTGCCAAAAATAATAAATCCAGACCAATAAATACGGGAAAATTAGTCCGAAAACGAGCAATAAATACCTGCGATTTAATGTGTTGGAATAGAAAAGGTAGATAATGAAGATCAAAAGAATGAAAATTGTACTTGAAGGGTCAAAAAGGCTGGCAAGTCCGAAAACAACACCCGTACTAAGTATGTTTTCTTCGGTTCCTCGGTATTGAAGGTGAAATAGCATGTAGTTGATGCCAATCAAAATAAATGTTACAGCAAACATTGCAGGACTCAGTACCATAAACTCTGGAGATGCACTTAGTATCAAGATGTAGCAAGCTGCAGGGAGGTAAGTGTTCTGGGAAAGCGCCTTATTTCTTATCAAAATAGAATTCAAGGAGAAGGCTTGAATGAACACTAAGAAGCCACTCAAAACAAATGAAGGAATTAGCGGATCTCTAAATATGAATGCGATTAATTCGGTCATCCATAAAAACAAACTGCCCAAATGCTGCCCATTGTTACCAGAAAAGTAACTAGAATGAAGTCCGTTAAACGGAAATCCAATCAAGAGAATTAATGTTCTAGTAGCAACTATGAACAAAAACAATGCTAGAAGCCTATAGGGGTCATTTATTTTGAAATAGCGAACCAATTATTCAATTTTTGTAAAAATTCAAAAGTAACCTAAAATACAGGCATCAGAGGAAAAAAGATAAATTAATGGGATATTTGTGCCATGTCAGAAAGTAAAAGACAATTAAAATTCTCTAAGCTTATTCAGGAAGAGATAAGTGATATCTACCAAAGAAGGTTTCAAGGATCGTTTGCGGGTAGCTTGGTTACCATCTCAGATGTAGAAATGAGCCCTGATCTTGGCTTCGCAAAAATTTTCGTGAGTGTTTTTCCTTCAGCCCAGACAGGGACTGTAATGGAGAAATTGAATGAGGACAAAAGCCAGATAAGGGGAGACCTGGGTAGGAGAATTGGTAAAAACGTTAGAATTATCCCAGAAATAGCCTTTTTCTCCGATCCTACGGCAGAAGAAGCGGATCGAATAGATAAGATTATTGATGACCTTGTAATTCCTCCAAAGAAAGACCAGGATTGAAAACATCTTCTTTTATAGCGAAGCGATATTTTTTTTCAAAAAAGAAGAAAAACTTAATTCAAATTCTTTCTAGAGTTTCAATGATTGGCGTGGCTATTGGTGCTATGTCACTGATTGTGGTCTTGTCCGTTTTTAATGGCTTGGAAGATTTGATCAGGTCAATCTATGCCTCATTCGATCCAGACATAAAGATTGAGGCCACTTTGGGTAAGTCATTTGTACTCACCGATTCCCTTAAAAATGAATTAGAAGACATGGCCGGTGTAATGGCGGTGATTGAAGTTATTGAAGACAATGCCTTGATTACTTATAGGGATAAGCAAGTGCTGGCTAAAATTAAGGGTGTTGATGACAACTACTTGAAGTTAAAAAAACTGGATGATTTTATTTATGTGGGAGACCTCAAATTACGTGAGAACGATGTTGACTACGCAATACTAGGCTACGGTATTGATTATGAGTTGGGATCAGCTGTTGGTAGTGGTTACGCTAATATGAGAATCTCTTATCCAAAGAGGTTAAAAGCAGGAACCACCATCTCAGTCAGAAATATTAGTAGAAAAAGCATAAGGCCGGGCGCTGTTTTTAGAATTGAGCAGGAGTATGACGAAAACTATGTTTTTGTGCCGCTTGAATTTGCAAAGGAATTAATGGATTACGGGGATAAAAGAACCTCATTGGAGATAGAGGTGGCAGAAAGTGCGGCTATATCTGAAGTTTCGAAAAACATAAAACAATTGTTAGGGGATGATTTTAAAGTATTAGATGGAGATGATCAGCATTCAGGTCTAATGAAAGCGCTGCAATTCGAAAAACTCTTTCTTTCAATTGCCCTTGCATTTATTACCGCTGTTGCCTCTTTTAATATCTTTTTCACCCTGTCTATGCTTGCAATTGAAAAGAAGAAAGATATTTCGGTCTTGTTCTCTATTGGCGCTACTAAATCATTTGTAAAACGAATTTTCTTTAAGGAAGGGGCATTAATTGCCACTGTGGGAACGATCACGGGCTTATTGCTGGGCTTAACGATTTGTGTAGTACAACAAGAATTTGGCTTAATAAAAATGGGTATGGAAACTTCTGTTGTCCCTGCTTATCCTATAAAAATTAATCCATTGGATTTTCTGTTTGTAGCAGGTGCCGTGACGGTAATAACAGTGTTAGCTTCATACCGACCTGCACATATTGCGAGCAAAGTAAAGATCATCGAAAACTTGGCTTAAAGTATTTAAAATAAACGCCTTTAAATCTTCTATTAGTTTAGCCATAATTCCGTATTTTTCGAATCTGCTAAATTTATAATGAAGGTATCAACAGCCGAACCGTTCCAATTAATTTACTCCTTATATCAACACGAATATTTGGGATACCTCTTTGAATCCTTTGTAATCCAATTGGACCATAAAGGGCGTTTAACCTTACAACATCAAAACATTTCTTCCAGGAACGCTAGTGAATTTGGCGTCAATATGGATGAGCGAGATTACGAATTGATAGGGCTCATGGACCAGATGCAGCAAGAGTCAATTGTGCTTAAGTTTTATAAGAAAAAGATTAAGCCTGCAGAATTCTTTTTTAAAATCTTTGACAAAGAGACAGGGGATAAAGTTCTACAAGAAACGATAGCAGCGTTTTTAGAAATCAAAAGAGCGCGGATACTGGAGCTTTTGTCCGGTAAAATGATTTATGAAATGGGCCGCGATGGTGAACCTGCTTGGAGGAAAGTGGAATTCATGGATGAAAAAGCGAAAGTGCTATTTCATTTTAGGCGAAACGATGATAACACACACTATTTCCCAACTATAAAGCAAGGGGGAGAACGTTTAGAATGGCAATACAATGATTCCTATTTGATTTGTCACGAACCAGCATGGCTCATTGCAAATAACAACCTGTATAATTTTGCCAAAGGAGTTGACGGGAAAAAACTAAAGCCGTTTCTGAATAAAAAATTCATTGTAATCCCTAAAAAAGTCGAAGAGACTTACTATGAGAAGTTTGTTACTCAACTGGTAGCGGCCTTTGATGTGTATGCCATTGGATTTGAAATTAAGACAGAAAGCTATCCCATTATACCTGAATTAACATTCTCAGAATTGGCCACATCGAATTTAGGACCAAGCCTATTTGAGACTAAAGCTTCTACTTTAACTGCTGAAAAAATTGACGCAGATGTTAAAATATTATTTAGACTTCAGTACCAGTATGGAGCATATACTTTTTCTTCAGACAAGAATGTCCACTCTTCTGTAAAGCTCGAGCGCAAAGGAGACGACTACATCTTTCATAAAGTGAAGCGAGATTTGGACAATGAATCTAGAATAGTAGGATTGCTAGCGGACAGCAATTTGAACATTAAGCATGGACGAGTTACGGTCTCTAGAGGAGAGGCATTTACTTGGATGGCCAATAATAAGGCATTACTGGAGAAAGATAATTTCGTTTTGAAACAAACAAATGTTGATGAGAGGAAATACTTTATTGGCGAATCTCAAATAGACATTGAAGTACGTGAATCCATTGACTGGTTTGATATTCATGCCATGATCAAATTTGGTGATTATGAGATTCTGTTTGATGAGTTGAGACAACTAATGAGTGGGAATCAACGTGAAATTACTTTACCAAATGGTGAAATAGCCGTAATTCCAGATGCTTGGTTTGTTAATTATTCTGAGCTTTTCGCTTTTATGGAAAATGGTGAAGTGACGGGTGACTCCATGCGATTGAAAAAGCACCACCTTGCCTTAATTCAGGATTTAGAGAATGGTAATTTGGCGCAAGTCTCCATGGATAGGAAACTGCAGAGATTAAAAAATTTCGAATCCATTGAAGACTATCCGATATCTAAAAACTTTAAGGGAAAATTAAGACCATATCAACAAGCGGGTTATAATTGGATGCAATTTTTGTCCTCTTATAAATTTGGAGGCTGCTTGGCTGACGACATGGGTTTGGGTAAAACAGTCCAAGCGTTGGCGCTGCTTCAAGCGGAAAAGGACAAAGGTGTCAGCAATGCAACATTGTTGATTATGCCCACCTCGCTTGTTTACAATTGGGAATTAGAAGCTAAAAAATTCACGCCAAAACTGAAGGCTTTTGTGTATACCGGTACTGACAGGAACAAAAACATCGAATCTTTTCAAGGCTATGACTTAGTCATTACTTCTTATGGAATAGCAAGATTAGACATTGAAATACTTAAGGAGTATTATTTTCATTATGTGATTTTGGATGAATCGCAGTCCATTAAAAATCCTAGCTCAAACATTGCCAAGGCAGTACGAAAATTGAAGTCTAGGTTTCGTCTCATTCTTTCCGGTACACCGCTCGAAAACAGCACCCTGGATTTATGGTCTCAGATGAGCTTTGTAAACCCCGGTTTACTGGGAACTGAGAGCTTCTTCAAAAAGGAATTCCAATTTCCCATTGAGAAAAAACAGGACCTCGAAAAGACAAAAAGACTGCACACAATTATCAAACCTTTTATCTTAAGAAGAAAAAAATCACAAGTAGCCAAGGACTTACCGGAGAAGGTAGAGAACATTACCTATTGCTCAATGAGTCCTGAACAGGAGGAAAAGTATGAAGAGGTAAAGTCTCATTTTAGAAATCAAATTCTCGAAAACATAGAGAAAAAGGGGAAAAATAAGTCGCAATTTTTATTGCTACAAGGCTTGACCCAACTGCGTCAGATTGCCAATCACCCTAGGATGGTTGACAAGGAATATGAGCATGATTCAGGCAAGCTTACTGACATAAAGCACATGATTGAGTCGGCTTTGACTGAGAAACATAAAGTTTTGATTTTTAGTCAATTCGTAAAACACCTCGATATTGTAAGAGAATACGTAGATGAGCAGGGCCTTCAATATTCTTATTTAGACGGTTCGACAAAGGACAGACAAAACCAAGTGGATCGTTTTCAAAATGATGATGGCATCAGGTTGTTTTTAATTTCGCTGAAAGCGGGTGGTTTAGGCCTTAACTTGACCAAAGCAGATTATGTGTTTTTGTTAGACCCTTGGTGGAATCCAGCTATTGAAGCGCAAGCGGTGGATAGAGCACATAGAATTGGGCAACAGAATACGGTGTTTACTTATAAGTTTATCACAAAGAACACTGTTGAAGAAAAGATATTGGCGCTTCAGAAGAATAAGATGAAACTAGCTTCTGACCTTATAACGACTGAAGAAAGCTTTATTAAGGAATTGTCTACGGACGATATTTATGATTTGTTGAACTAATGGCAAAAGAAAAAACACTGTATTACTGTCAAAATTGTGGAGCGAACGCTGCAAAATGGATTGGCAATTGCCCTTCATGTAATGAATGGAATACCTATGTCGAAGAGATAGTTCAAAAAGAGACTAAGGCCACTAGCTCATGGCGAGATGCTGATAAACAAGGTAGAACACTTGCTAAACCACAAGCGCTAAATAATATTGAAAATAAAGGAGAGGAGCGGATTCCAACTTTTGATCAAGAATTAAATCGCGTTTTAGGCGGAGGTATTGTGACGGGCTCATTGGTACTTATTGGCGGTGAGCCAGGTATTGGTAAGTCTACTTTAATGTTGCAGTTGGCTTTGCAACAGTCTACGCTAAAAGTACTATACGTTTCGGGAGAAGAAAGCCAGCACCAGATAAAAATGCGTGCAGAAAGGCTGGGTATCAAATCCGACAACTGCTTTATCTTGGCGGAGACTAACACCCAAAATATATTTACCCAGATACAAGAATTACAGCCTCAACTATTAATCATTGACTCAATTCAAACCTTGCATACCTCTAGGATTGAATCTGCTGCAGGATCTGTTTCGCAAGTGAGAGAGTCGACTGGTGAACTCATGAAATTTGCCAAAGAAACGAACACGCCAGTTTTTATAGTAGGACATATTACGAAAGATGGCGGTTTAGCGGGCCCGAAGGTTTTGGAACATATGGTAGATACAGTGCTTCAGTTTGAAGGAGATCGACATTTATCTTACAGAATTTTAAGAACGACTAAAAATAGGTTTGGCTCTACATCAGAATTGGGTATTTATGAAATGACGGGTTTAGGTTTGAGAGAAGTTTCAAACCCCTCGGAGATCTTAATTTCTCAAAAGGAGGAGGACCTATCTGGAGTCGCAATTGGGGCTACAATTGAAGGAAACCGGCCGCTATTGATCGAAGTGCAATCTCTTGTGAGCACAGCAACCTATGGCACGCCTCAGAGGAGCACTACGGGCTTCGATGCTAAAAGGCTCAATATGTTATTGGCGGTTTTAGAAAAGAGAGGAGGGCTTAAACTAGGTGCCCAGGACGTGTTTCTAAACATGGCTGGGGGGATCAAGATTGAAGAACCAGCGCTAGATTTGGCAGTATGTGCTTCTATCGTTAGTTCTTATCACGATGTTCCAATAGCAGAGAAAGTCTGTTTTGCTGCAGAAGTTGGACTTGGGGGAGAGATAAGAGGAGTAAATAGGATTGAAAACAGGATTTCCGAAGCTGAAAAATTGGGCTTTGAGGAAATTTATATTTCCAAATTCAATGTCAAAGGCCTGAATATTAAGGACCATAAGATTGAAGTGAAACCTTTTGCCAAGTTGGTGGAAGTTTTTGAGGATCTATTAGGTTAGGGAGACCCCTCTTATAAAGGAAAATCGAGCTATACTATTTCGTCAGACATTGATTTCAATGATTATAAAACCATAATTGTTCATTGCGAGGAATACGAAAAGCTATGGGCTGGCTCTGCCTTAAAGTGATTTTCTAAATTTAAAATCAGCATTTCCTTGTAAACCACCTGTATGAATGGCCAAGATTGTGGTGCCTGGAAGGAATTTATTTTCCTTGACCATATCCATAATTCCAAATAACATTTTGCCTGTATAAATTGGCTCTAGAGGAATGTTATGTTTCTTTTCGAAGTCCAGGATATAGTCAATCAGTCCTGGTTTTATTTTGGCGTAGCCACCAAAATGGTAGTCAATATTGATTTCCCAATTGGTGTATTCTTTTCGATATTTTTCAAGTAAAGAATTTACGTCATTTTGAAGAAAATCACCTTTTAATGCTGAAAAACCGAGGACTTGCTTAGCACCATTCAGTCCTGAGATCAGTCCTGAAATAGTACCCCCGGTACCCACTGGGCAGCATAAAATATCAAATGGTGCTGCAATGTCTGAGATAATTTCTTCACAGCCTTGAATCGCCAATTCATTAGTTCCCCCTTCAGGAATGAGGTAGAAAGGAGCATGGTCTTTTTCGAGTTGCTTTATGAATTCAGGGTCATTTTTACTCCGATATGTTTCTCGGTCAAGGTAAATTAGTTTCATCCCACATTCGGTAGCAAATGCAAGGGTCGGATTTAATGGCAAATGTGCCTCACCCCGGATTATACCAATGGTCTTGAACCCAAATTCTTTCCCCGCACCGGCAACAGCAGCGATATGGTTAGAATAAGCACCACCGAAAGTCAATAAACAGTCCTGCCCTAAACTAGAAGCGGCTTGAAGGTTATATTTTAGTTTTCGCCATTTATTACCCGATACGATAGGGTGGATTAAATCCTCCCTTTTTATAAGGAGTTTTATTCCTTTTTCTAGGAGCAAATCATCGTTGATTTCTAATGTAGGTGTTTGATGAATTTCCAAGCCCAAAGTTAATCATATCTTTGTGGCACAAAGTGCATGCTATTTTCATGAGCTGCTCTTTAATTTAATTTTTATGCAAGAAGAATTCCCAGAAGAATTATTTGAACACCATCACATTGTTTGTGATCCAGGACAAGAACCATTAAGGATTGATAAATTTTTGATGGATAGGCTTCCGAATGTTACGAGAAATAAATTGCAGCAGGGCATCAAAGATGGCTTTGTTAAAGTCAATCTTAAATCCGTAAAGCCGAACTACAAAGTACAGCCGCATGACGATATTGTGGTTTCCTTTACCGAGCCACCAAGGGAAACGGAATTACTACCCGAAGACATACCGTTGAATATTGTATATGAAGATGATCATTTGCTGATTGTCAATAAGGAGCCTGGAATGGTAGTGCATCCTGCATATAACAATTGGTCGGGTACTTTGGTCAATGCGTTGATTCATCATTTCCAATATCTACCGACAATGAAGGACAATGAAGGCCGTCCGGGATTGGTTCATCGTATCGATAAAGATACTTCCGGTCTTTTAGTAGTTGCAAAAACTGCAAAAGCAATGACAGGCCTTGCTAAGCAATTTTTTGACCATAGTATTGAACGAACTTATTATGCCTTGGCTTGGGGACTTTTTAATGAACCTAATGGAACAATTGATGTGAACTTGGGAAGGAGTGAGAAAGACAGAAGAATTACTGTTGCTATTGAAGATGGGTCAAGGGGTAGAAATGCCATTACTCATTACAAGGTATTGCAAGAGTTAAGGTATGTGTCTTTAATCCAGTGCAATCTAGAAACGGGAAGAACGCATCAGATTAGAGCGCACTTGAAACACATAGGACATACTTTGTTCAATGATGCCACTTACGGAGGAGATAAAATGCTTAAAGGAACCCCATTCTCCAAATACAAACAATTCGTTGATAACTGTTTTAAAATAATGCCTCGGCAAGCGCTGCATGCTAAATCGCTAGGGTTTATTCATCCAATAACTGGGAAAAAAATGCAATTCGATTCTGAGCTTCCAGAAGATTTCAAATCTGTAATTGAAAAATGGGAAGCGTATGTTCAATTTACCTAATGTAAAGTATCACCACAGTATTTACAATGCACAGCATCATGTTCATGACCCGTGGCTTCACAATTAGTACATTGTGCTAATGAGGGCTTGGCTTTGCCTAATTCGGCTGTTACAATACCTGTAGGGACGGCAATAATTGCATAGCCCATTATCATAATTATAGAAGCTAGTACTTGTCCCAAAGTTGTTGCTGGGGCGATATCACCATAGCCGACAGTGGTTAAGGTTACAATGGCCCAATATACACTTCGAGGGATGCTTGTAAACCCATTGTCTCCACCTTCTACCATGTACATGACGGTTCCCATTATCATAACTATGGTCATGACAGCCCCTAAAAACACAACAATCTTGTGCCTACTTGACTTGAGTGCTCTCCCCAAATGCTCACTTTCACCAATGAATCGTCCCAGTTTTAAAATCCTAAAAACGCGCAATAATCTAAGCGCACGGATAATTAGGAAATACTGAGATCCAATAAAAATTAAAGAGAGGTAAGTGGGTAAAAGTGCCAAGAAATCAATGATGCCGTAAAAACTGAAGATGTATTTTTTTGCTTTTTCAACGGCTATAATTCTAATAATGAACTCAATGGTGAAAGCAAAAGTCAAAACCCATTCAACAACGTCAAATATTTGCCCATATTCCTTATCGATTGGTTTTACGCTTTCAAGCATTACAGCAATAATGCTTAAGACAATGGCCCAT
>Ga0307985_10000005_pt1 | contig 144399 bp, 128 predicted proteins | sample EllFjometageno80_FD_203155 | JGI IMG/M metagenome (GOLD analysis project Ga0307985, IMG submission 203155) | Marine microbial communities from Ellis Fjord, Antarctic Ocean - #80 | ecosystem: Environmental > Aquatic > Marine > Unclassified | place: Southern Ocean | collected 2014-10-09 | reverse complement strand
TATCATTTTTACATTATGTCAAAGAACTTTTCTACTGGTTGTATTCGCTTGCAATATCATCTAAATCACAAGTTGATATTTACTATCGTCATGGCGTGATTTAAAATTTTTATTGTATGCCTTCAGTAAATGGTGAATTTGGCAGGTTTTAACCTTTCGAATCCTTAAAAAACATCCCGTTAGATGCTCCTTTTTTTGTCACTTTGTGAACTCTCATTCCCAAAGCGAGTGCAAAGGTATTTAATTAATTAACAACCCCGCAACTTTAATTGAAAATATTTTAAAATAAATCTTGAACAACTTCTAACCCTCCAAAACTTATCCCCTCACCGTTTTAAGGGGACACAAAGGTATGCAAGTCTTGCTTAACCAACCTAACTTTTTTACAAAATATTTTAAAGAAAACTACAACTAACTATTTATCAGTTTTATTGGGTCTTTTTAATTTATAAAGAGGCACTGTACTACATGGTTCACCATACATTATAGATCTTGCATAAGGACGAATCAGTCTTGTGATTTCAACATATGCAGATTCTGGAACTGGTAAATCACCACAGCCCTTTATTACTATTGGCTGATTTCGGAATTTTTCAAGGTCAACTTTTGCTAAAGCCTGTTGGAATAAAGCGTATTCTAATAAAGGCATGTCACCCATAGCCACAAAGTTCGCAACAGGCTCCAGTTTGATCGCCAACAACATATAAGCCCAAGTGGGGACAACGGCATCTGCAGAACATGTGATGGCTACATTTTTTCCAGCATATACTGACCAATCATTCTCTTTTAAGAAAGTTCTAAAATCCTTCTCCTTTAGCATGAGTCCTTGGAAAAGGTTTTGGGCTAAATCATATACCACCCTTTCACCTGTATCATAGTACTCTCCCAGGTCAAAGGTGATCAAGGGGCTACTTGCCACTTTATTAACAATTACATCATCAGTCATATCACAGCAGCTTCTTTGGCGTAGTTGCCTTAAAGTCTTTTAAATAGAAGGGCTCAAAATAGGCAACATCTTCAAACTCATCCTTCGTGTATGAATCGTAAGCTAGCTTGCCTATAGCATCAGCGGATGGCGAAATACCATCAATAAAATGAGCGCCAACTTTTCCTTGCATCAATTCTTGAAATTTATTTGAACCATTTCCGAAGAATAACACATTTGTACTCACAAGGGTTTCATCAAAACTAGTCTCGCCTAGTATTTTAGCAGAAGTCGCCTGCAACTCATTCATGTCAGCATCAAAAAGTGCGGTATACACTTCCATCCTCCGAGCATCTATCATAGGACATAGCGCGAGTTTGCCGATGTTAAACTGATTAACCTCTGCAGCCATAGCCGCCAAAGTATTGATTGCAATAAGCGGCTTGTCTAATGCATAGCACAATCCTTTCGCTGTGGACACTCCTATCCTCAGCCCAGTATAGGAACCGGGGCCTTTGGACACTGCAATGGCATCCAAATCCTCTAGCTTAATGTTAGCGTGACCCGTTATTGACTCTATGGCAACGGTCAATAAGTTCGCATGGGATTTCTCAAGGAATAGTTTTTCAAAAATAATAGTCTTCCCTTTGTCAGAGATTGCTACAGAACAATCGGTTGTTGAAGTTTCTATACTTAGAATTAATGCCATTTCAATCCAATGAATTTTTATACGAGCTGTTTTGATTTGTCGATTATGACAACTATCAAAAACAACACAAAGATAAAACTGATTAATCGGTTGGAAAAATTACTTGAAATTTTAACTCCAATTGGTGAACCGATTGACACTCCAATACCTAAGGAAACTGCCATTGGAATTATAATTAATCCTTGGCGGGGATAATCGATAATAGAGACTGATTCATGCAACAAGTTATTAACCGTAATCGCTAAAGAAGTAAAAAAGATAATGCCCAATGAAATTGATTTGGCTTTTCTCATTGACATATTCAGTGCATTATTCAACATCGGAATTATTATTATACCACCTCCTAAGCCTGATAAAGACGAAATACCCCCTCCTAAAAAACCCAAGAAACTCCAAAACCCTTTTCTAGGCTCCTTTTCTTCCAGTAATTTCTTTTTGAAAAAAACCTGGTTTAATGTCCGATAGATAATGAAGACTGCTATTACAATAATTAGAGGGTTAAAAACTTCCTTTTGATACCAATCGGTATTCACCACAAATTTTAATGCTAGAATTGAAAAAACCGCACCTACCAAGCCTGCTATCAAAACTGGTTTCCAATAGAACTCACCTCTTTTTATATGTGTAATATTGCCAGACAGTCCAGCAAACATTGTCCCAACTATAGAATTCGCAATTGTATACTGAACTACTTCTGAGTCGGAAAGACCCATTTCCATTAACAAATAAGGCAATACTAGCACGTAGATTATTCCTCCCCCTATCCCTATTAATCCAGCTAGGAATCCACCTAGCAACCCAGTAACTAAAAGAATAAGGTAATAGAGCATGAAATAAAACTGGTCAATTGTCCGGTCGCTAATATAAAAGAAACCTTTGACAGATTATTGACCAGACAGTGTACTTCTGTAAGTAGGTAAATCAGAAAGGATTTCAATGGCCTTATTGATGTCTTCATCATTTAATAATGAGACTTCTATCTGACCAACCTCAAGAAATTGTCTTGTGATAAACTCTTCCAAAAGAAAATATTTAATTTCTTCCTTATAAGTGATCAAATTGGCATCTTTTCCTTGATCAAGTTTATTCTCTAACGCGTCAAATTCAGATTGTATTGAAGCCAATTCACCAGACTGTTCCGCTGTGAGTTTCAACCTTTCAATCTCTCTTTCTAGCGGAGTGGTGTAACCATATTCCTTCACTTCAAGCCATGTTAAAAAGTCATTAAAAATCTGATCGTTAACTACAAAATCAGCAATGGAATCAATCTCACCGAGTGTAGATGCATATTCAGCACCAAAATCAAAAAATAAATCTTGTGATAGTAGGTTAATTGTGATTGGAGCTAATTTTTTAGTCTCGATCACAATGTCCGGATTGACACCGCCACCGTCATATACAAGGCGGCCGTTGGTAGTTTTAAAAGCTGTCATCAACGAATCAGCAAATTTACCAACACTGCCATCCTCGTTGCGGTTACCGTAATCCAAAGCCTGTATACATCTACCACTTGGCGTGTAATACTTGGCGATGGTCACTTTCATTTGAGAGTTGTAAGATAATGGCAGGGTTCTTTGGACAAGCCCTTTGCCATATGACCTTTGACCGATTACCACGCCCCTGTCATAATCCTGGATAGTCCCAGCTACAATTTCCGAGGCCGAGGCACTGGAACTACTAGTTAACACTACCAATGGCACTTCCAGATCAAAAGGATTATTTAATGTCTTGTAGGTAGCGTTCATCTCCTCTACTTTGCCTTTGGTTGTCACTACCAATTCTCCTTTAGGAATAAACAAATTGGTGATGTTCACTGCCTCTCCTAAAAGCCCTCCTGGATTGCCCCGTACATCGAGTACAAATTTGGTGGCTCCTTCTTTCTTTAGAGATTTCAAAGCACTTTCCACTTCCCGTGAAGCACTTTGCGTAAAACCGGTAAGCTTAACAACTCCTATTTCATCATTGAGCATTCCAAAATAGGGCACATTCGGAAGTTCAATTTGTTCCAATTCAACTTCAATATCCAAAACACCAACATTGAATCTTTCAATCTTAATTTTAACTTTTTTCGCAGATTGTCCTCTAATATAAAGGCTGGCTTTTTCATAGTCTCCACGAACATCCAGCTCATCAATCGCAATAATTTCATCGCCCCTTTTTAAACCCGCGTGATCAGCGGCAAAACCTTTATTCGGCAGAATGACAGTCACTTTACCATTTCGTTGGCCTACAACTGCACCAATCCCACCATATTGACCAGTACTTTCTGTTCTAGCATCTTCAATTTGGTCTTCAGGGTAAAACCTAGTGTAGGGATCAAGAGATCCTAACATCGCGTCTGCTCCAACCTTAATTAACGTATTAGGGTTTATTTCATCAACATACTGGGCATTCACTTCTTTATAAAGTGTAGCGAAAATGTCAAGGTTTTTTAAGATTTCGAAGTACTTGTCATTTTGTGGACTTACGAAGGACCATAAGCCAATCATCACAACAGCAGAAAGAACTATATACCTTTTCTTGACTCGTTTCTTCATAAATCAACGCTTTAGCTTCAATACTTCTTCATTCAAACGTTTAATTGATTTGATTAGTTTGTTTTGAATGAATTGAAATGGATGGTTCTCCTTTCCTGTATAAATATAAGCAATCAGTAATGGCTCATTTATATTCTCGTTTGAATAAAGTAATTGTTTATTCAAACGGTAAGCTTCCTTTATTTTGCGCTTAATAAGATTTCGATCTACAGCCAGTTTAAAATTTCTTTTAGAAACAGAAATAAGTACCTGGTGCTCGGCAGTATGATCATTAGCATTCCGAAGGATGATTATTTTGAAGGGGTACAAATAAAAAGAGGAGCCTTTATCAAAAAGCTCCTGAATCATTTTTTTGCTATGTAATCTTTCCTCTTTGGGAAAAATCTTATCAACTGGTGTATTCAAAGGCTGTGTCATTGAGGCTTTAAATTACAAAACCTCCACACATCTAGAAAACTTACTTTAAACCAGTTTTCTCGTCAGAGACAGTAAGCTTATGTCTGCCTTTCGCTCTTCTGCGGGCCAACACATTTCTACCGTTTGCAGATTCCATTCTATCTCTGAAACCGTGCTTGTTTTTTCTCTTTCTCTGTGAAGGTTGGAATGTTCTTTTCATTTGTTTTTAAATCTTCTTTTCCTAAAAGGTTTGCAAAGATAGAGAGCTTTTTCTTTTTTACCAATTCGACTGTAAAAATGTTTAGCTTTAAATCAATGATTCACAAAAGTATGCATTATAAATTCTCCTACAACAACCCCCATTCACATTTTATCAATATTGAATTAAGCATTGATACGGAGTCTAAAGAAAGGATAACACTGCACTTACCGTCTTGGCGACCAGGAAGATATGAGATAGCAAATTTCGCGAAAAATATTCTAAATATTTCTGCCGTGGGAAATAAAAACAAGGAACTCAGCTACGAGAAAATTTCTAAAGATTCTTGGGAAGTGGGCTGTAGCAACGAAAAAATTGTAACAATAAATTACCAATACTATGCATTTGTCATGGATGCGGGGAATTCATGGCTTGATGAGGAGCAACTTTATCTCAATTTCATCAACTGTGCCATTTATGCTGAAGGCTATCAAGAGCGGCCATGTACGGTCTCTTTATCCTTGCCGGAAACCTATCAATGTGCAACAGGATTAGAACATTTTGCTAAACATGAGTTTAAGGCGCCCTCCTATTATCAGCTCGTTGATAGCCCCTTGATTGCCAGTAGCTCATTGAGGGAAATCACCTTCAGAGTAAATTCAACAAATTTCAATCTTTGGATACAAGGTGACCTACCCAAAACAGATCAGGAGTTAATTCATGACTTTGAAAGGTTTACAAAAAGACAATTGGACGCCATGGGTGAATTCCCTTGTGCTGACTATCATTTTCTTTTTCAATGCCTACCCTATACTCATTATCATGGCGTAGAGCACTTTAATTCTACAACTATATCTATTGGTCCTTCGAATGAATTGGCCGAAAGGCCGCGCTATAAGAAATTACTTGGTGTGAGTTGTCACGAACTCTTCCATACTTGGAATGTAATTAGGCTTCGTCCAAAGGAAATGGTACCCTATGATTTCAAAACGGAAAACTATCATAAAACCGGATTCATTACAGAAGGTGTTACCACCTATTATGGAGATCTGTTTTTAGCACAGAGTGGTGTTTTTTCAATTGAAGAATATTTGCAAGAGCTAAATGGGCTTTTGAAAAGGCATTATGAAAACGAAGGCCGCAAAAACATGTCTGTTGCAGCCTCTTCTTATGATTTATGGTTGGACGGATACCAGCAAGGTGTGCCGGGCAGAAAAGTCTCTATCTATAATGAAGGAGCACTGACCGCGTTGATTTTAGACTTGACCATCAGGTTAAAATGGGGACATGAAAGGAGTCTCAATAATGTAATGCGCTTGATGTGGGAGAGGCATGGTAAAGACTTTAGTGGTTACAGTGCAAACGATTACCAGATAGCAGCAGAAGAAGTCTATGGAGCATCTCTTCAGCAATATTTTGATGATTACATATTTGGTACTTCTCCATTTGAAAATGCATTAAAACCATTATTCGAGGCATGCGGGTTGAGCCTCGAACTTCAAGAATCCAAAAAACCAGAAGAAAGAAATTTTGGAATTAGACTTTTTAATAATAAAATCAGCCATATAGCTAAGGATTCGGCAGCGGCCCAACAATTGAGTATAAAAGATGAAATTCTTAAAGTGAATGGTGAAGATTTTAGTGAACACACAAAATTTGACACAGCTATAACTCTGGAAGTCAACAGATTTGCTAAAATCAAAGTTATTGACTTAACCCCTTCTGTCAATCAACATTTTTCGATTTATCAAGTAAAACCTGTTCAGGGCAAGTTGAATAATAATTTAATCAAATGGCTTGAGCTTAATTAACAATACCAATTTCAAAGAAATATCCTTCTAACAAAGGAATCAAATTTACACTTGCACATCAGAAGTGCCTTTAATTTTCTTTTAATTTTTCCAGCAAACTTTTATTGCTCAAGAATAAGTTAATAAACCCGATCAAGGTAAGAATCGAAAATATCACAACAGGAAAAGCCAAAACTATTGACTCAATTCTATTCAAGTCACGTGAATATTCGTTGAGTGTAACAAACAAAAAGCCAAAGCTCAATAAAAAAATGAGAACTTTAAAACCCTTAATTCCTAAAATGGCATAAACACCTTTGCCTTTGAATATTTCATGTAATAATTTACTCATACAATATAAAATTACAGCTCAAAACAACCTGAAGCAACGGCACCTGTTAAAGCCCCTCCGACTCCACCAACAACTACACCGATCGCACAGCCTACTACAGCTCCATGCGGACCTCCAATCGCCAATCCAATGCCACCACAGCCAACAACCATTCCTGTCAACCCTCCTCCTATTGTACCTGCTGCACATTTAAGATAAGCCTTGGCTCTACTCCACCAACCTTCAACTGTATTAGAACCAGCATACAATTCAATTCCACCGTTCATGGTTGTACCTTCTAACTTATTAAATAGGTCTGAGTTCTCAAAATAAAACTCCCCAAGAACGGCATTTAATTCAATTTCCAGAAGACCCCTATTCTTAACCACTTCACTTGTCATTTCTTTGGAAAAATCATCCTTTAATCCATCCAAATCCCGTAGGTATGATTCTAATGATTCAGAATTATCATTTATTTTTCCAATCCTTTCCAGAAGATTTTGGATTTCAGGAGAAGCACTTTCCTCATTTTCGGTATTTGCCTCAAATCCCGTGGAGTTAAACTCACTTAATGAAGATAATGCTTCGTATTCTATTGCACCAGAATAGGTCTTCTTTATATAACTAACGTAACTTTTCTGAACGGCATCCAAATCATATAATGTTTTCCCATTGGATCTTAGATCGTGTGCGATAAATTCCAAACTCGAACGCATTATCAACTTCATAGAGACACTTTCTATCTCCATTGGACTTTCATCCATTATCTGCTCGCATGACTGACTGGCAAGCAAAGCGAATACACTTACGATAAAGAAAAATTTGATTTTTAAGTTTCCCATGTTTGTTACTTTAAATTGTGCCTGCTCTATTAATAGGGTTTTCGATTTCCCTTTATATTTTCATTAATTATCTATTTTGTTAAAATAAATATTTTTTATATTTAAAAATAAGTAATTTTTATTAATAATATAATTTAAATATGTAATAATTTTACTATTTAAATTATTTATTAAAAAATTAATCTTCTAATCATAGGATAATAATTACCATATAGTAACAAAGAAAGGTCGCTCATTGAGCGACCTTTCTTTGTTACTTCTAATTGTGATTAATTAAATCAACCATTAGCCTCCTAAAAAGGGGACTTATGATTGCTTAATTGAAAATGGAATCGTCAATCTCTTTGTTCACCTTTACCTCACCTATAATGAATTCCAAAGGCATTGGTATTTGAGCTGTCTTCACTATTAGTTTATGAGCCAAATTGACACCATCAACCATTTTATAATCACTAAGGCTGTATAAGCCTGCAGCTCCCATATCGAATTGCACTTTCAATCCAGATTCCACATCGTACATTTCCGTCACGGTCAATCCATCAATCTCTACAGTTAAACTATGGGCATCTTTGCCATCTACCTTTTTGATTCCTTTATAGCTTACTTTATAGCCTAGCTCTCCATAAAAACGCTCTCCATATAAAACACCCAGGTACTTGAGGGGGGCCATATCTGCGCCACCCAAATCCATCTTCTGCCCACCTGATTCGACTCTTCCATTACCGGCATTGTATATCTGCTTAGTTTCACCCATCATAGGGATTACAGTTTTGTCCAAAAATTTATCAGGACTTTTTTGATATACAGTTCTTGAGATGTCTAGAGATTGCCCTCCTATGCTCAGCGTAGCCTTCGATGAATACTCAAAAGTCTTTATTCCATCAATAATTGCTCTTCCACCAATCGCCTCAATGTATTTATTGAAAATGTCATCTACAGAGACATCACTTACCACTTCTTTGGTCGGGTCCTCAACAGGATTACCTTCTGCATCATAGAATTTAACTTCACCAAAGGCTTTCATCTTCTCAGCTATTTCTGCCGCTTTTCCTACAACAACAATATAAGCTTGCTCAGGCTTGATGTATTTCTTTGCTGTAGCCTGAATATCCTCGATAGTAATCGCATCCAATCTTTTTAGATAATTAGCATAATAGTCGGCCGGAAAATCATTTAACTCACTATTCAGTGCAAACTGTGCTACCGTATTTCTACTTTCCAATGATCTTGCGAAGCTTCCACGAAGTGAATTCTTAGCCAGGTCTAATTCCTCTTGTTCTACAGGTTCTACTCTCAATCGTTCTAATTCATAAATAAATTGGACAGTAGCACTATCTGTAACCTCATTCCTCACACTTGCACCAGTACTAAACGTTCCACTGTACCTACTTCTCCCAAAACTTGAATTTGCCCCATAAGTGTATGCCTTGTCTTCTCTTAAGTTTGAAACAAGTCTCGTTGAAAAACTTGGCCCTCCAAGAATCTGATTTAACACAGATAATTTTGTGACATCAGCTGATCCAGGTTTGTTGTCAATTGGATAGGTGATATTAATTACTGACTGCACTGAAGCAGGTCTATCAACAATTGCTACTATAGTTTTTGTTGGTTTCACAGGAGCAATAAAAACTTCTTTATTCACTTCTCCTTGCTCCCATTTTCCAAAATAATTTTTAGCCAATTTTTGAGCATCCTTTTTCTTAATATCTCCAACGATCACCAAGTAGGCTACATTAGGTTTGAAGAATTTATCATAATGGTTTTTGATGTCCTCCATTGAAATATTCTCAATGGTAGCTTCAGTCATTATTTCTCCATACGTATGGTCTTTACCATAATTCAAGACTGCACTTACCGTTCTAGAAATTCCATTAGGATCATCTTTACTTTGCGCTATTGCTGCAATATTCTGCTTTTTTAGCTTTTCCAATTCCTCTTGTGGAAATGCTGGCTTATACAAGATATCTGTCATTATATCCAATACATCTTCTTTATATTTCGACAACGAAAACCCAAATATTGAACTTGATCCGACACTAATAGACGCGCCCATGAAATCGATCTCTTCGTCAAGCACTTGCTTAGGTTTTGAGGTAGTACCTGCTCTCATGATAGGACCAAACATTGAAGTATATCCTGAATTATCACCTTCGGTAATAGGCCCAGTTGACATGGTTAATGTCCAAGCAATGGTTGGTAATTTATGATTCTCAACAAGGATCACTTTTAGACCGTTTTTTAATTCAAACTTTTCATAATCACCAATCTTAATTTCCTTTGCTTCACTTGGAGTTGGTAGCTTAGACCTGTCTAATTGTGCCCAGGCATTTGTTACAAACAAAACCAGCGCAATAGTTAAAAGCTTTTTCATTGGTTATTTCCTCCTTCTTTCTTGATTTTTGAACCACTAGGTATCTCCTGTTGACTTTTAGGGAGATAAGTGAACACTACTTTATTTGAAGCTGCAAAGTATTTTTTTGCAGCATTCTGTAAATCCTCACGGGTGACTTCTTGATACCTCTTAATTTCTGTATTGATTAGATTTGCATCTCCGAAATAGACTTTATAGTTGGCTAAACTTTGGGCAATTGCTTGTGTAGAACCATAGCCTGAAATGAAACTATTTTCTGTTTGGTTTCTTAACTTTTGAAATTCTCTTTCTGATATCAATTCTGTTTTAACCACTTCAATTTGAGCATCAACCTCTGCTTCCAAAGCTTCGATCTCAACTCCTTGATTCGGTAACGCTACCATAATAAAAACCCCTCCGTCTTCTAACCCTAGTGGAATGGCTTGTACCGCTAGGGCCATTTGTTTTTCATCAACAATATTTTTCTGAAACCTAGAGCTTTGTCCACCTGCAAGTAATGTTGTCAACATTTGAATTGCATAATAATCATCAGTACCCTGAGCTGGCATTCTATAGCCTTGAAAGAGTGCTGGCAATTGTACATTGTCAAAAACAACCTCTCTTACTGGCTCTTCTCCCAAGTCAGGAGCAACAATTGTAGGTCGTGAAATCTCTTTAGTCCCTTGTTTAACTTCTGCAAAGTATTTTGATACCAGCGCTCTCGCCTCTTTTATATCAATATCTCCTGCGATAGAAAGGGTTGCATTATTCGGAACATAAAAAGTACTATAAAAATCCTTGAAATCTTCTGCAGAGGCAGCATCGATATCTTCAAAGGCCCCTATTGGAGACCATTCATAATTTGTTCCACCATAAGTTGCTTTTAACATATTGGCAACTATGCTGCCATAAGGCTGATTATCGAACCTTGTTCTTTTCTCTTCCTTGACCACTTCTTTTTGAGTGGCTATCCCAGTCGAGTCTATCTTAGCATGAAGCATTCTTTCCGACTCCATATACAGACCCAATTCTAACTGATTAGAAGGCAATGTTTGAAAATAAAGCGTACGATCATTGGATGTGTTGGCGTTCAACGTGCCACCAGCAGCCTCAATGATTTTAGCATATTCTCCTCGATCATAATTGGGAGATCCTTCAAACATTAAATGTTCAAAAAAGTGAGCAAAACCTTGACGCCCTTCTGGTTCGTTCTTTGAACCAACATGGTAAAGTACAGCTACTGTTACAATGGGGGTAGTATTATCCTGATGTAGAATGATATCAAGGCCATTGTCTAGTGAGAATTCCTCGAATTTTATATTCTGACCAAACAACGATGTCGTTATTAGGCAGAATAGCATGACGAGTTTGAATCGTTTAAGCATAGTTATAGCATTAATTTCTAGCAAAATAAAAGTTATGAAAGCAAATACCCTTAGGGGAAATGCTTAACGGGTTTTAATTATGATTAACGGATGAATGGTTCAGTCAGTTATTTAAGTGACTGAAGAATACTCTGAACTTCATGCCATTTTAGCCTTGGCCCATATTGAGAAACAATTTTAGAAGAAGCCAAACTCGCCAATTTACCAGCGCCTGCATAGGTAAGTCCATGAGTGATTCCATACATAAATGCTCCTGCGAACATATCCCCAGCGCCATTAGTATCCACGGCTTTTACAGGATAAGCCTCTACATCAATAAATGTATCTCCATCATAAATAACGGCACCATTTTTACCTTGTGTAATTACAAATCTTTTGGCATCTCGTTTTAAAGCTTCTCTTGCTTCTTCAAGATTGTCCTTACCAGTAAATGTCATTGCTTCCTCTTCATTGCAAAAAAGCAAATCAACTGAAGCACCAACAACATCTATCATTTGGTCCCTGAATATTTGGACAATCATAGGATCAGAAAGCGTCATAGCTGTCTTTAAACCGTTATCCTCAGCCATTTTCTTTCCCGCCTTCATGGCTTCAACACCATTATTTGAGGTCACTAAGTAGCCTTCCAAGTATAAATACTCTGAATCTTTGATCGCATTTTCGTCCAACTGCGTCACCGACATTTCTGTAGTGATACCTAAATAGGTATTCATTGTTCTTTCAGCATCAGTGGTAATCATTACCAAGCACTTACCCGTAACACCGTCTTCTCTATCAACATTATCTAAGTTGGTATCAACTCCAGCATCCTGCATGTCTTTAAGGTAAAAATCCCCGAATTCGTCATTCGCAACCTTACAAGAGTAAAACGATTTCCCACCAAACTGACTTACAGCAATGATAGAATTTGCTGCTGAACCACCAGATTTTCTACTGGTATCTTCAGTATTTATAGCATTGATCAACCGAAACTGAGTAGGTTCATCAACTAGTGTCATCACACCTTTCTCTACTTTGTGATCATACAGAAACTGCTCGTCTACTTTAAACTCAAGATCTACTAAGGCATTTCCAATGCCATATACGTTGTACTTTTTCTTCATAAATTTTCAAATAATCGGAGCTCTTTTAAACTCCTTTTCCTCATCAAAAAGCTTTCTATAAGTAATGTGTGTTTTATAAATTTTGGCTCCGACCTGCTCAGCTACTCGCATCATTTTCGGATTAAAATCACCGATCCAGTTCATCTCAAGATCATTGTATTGAAATCCTTCTTTCCAAGCCAATGTCTTAGAATAAGCCACGATTAATGCACTCTCAAGTCCCTTCCTCTGATGATCTGGCACCACTCCAAAAACAATCCCTAAAGATTTTTTGCAAACTTTCGTCCATTTCATATAAAGGAATCTCATCTTATTGATGAAATTCAATTTGCCATTCAAATGCTTGAAGATTTGATTTATTTCTGGGATTGAGATGAAAAAAGCCACTGGTAAGCCTTTATAAAAAGCGAACCATACAAGTTTCACATCTTTAACTGGTTTAAGTTTCTTAAAGGTTAATTGCGCTTGTTTTTCAGTCATGGCTTTAACACCGCTATGTCCTGCCCATGCCTTATTATACACCTCCATAAAATAGAGGTGCGACTTATCAAATTCTTTTTTGGTAATGTGTCTAAATTCGTAATCCGGATTATCGATCGTCAGGGCTGCCTTTTCATACATTCTATCAGATATCGCAACTTCACTGCCCATAGGCCTTTGGTAGGTAAATTGCTTGAAGTACAATTGAAACCCATAAGCCTCGAACAGGTCTTTATAATAAAGAAAATTATAAGGCATTTGATAGTTTGGTTCTGTGAAACCATCAACCAAAAGTCCCCACCAAATGTTTCTATCACCAAAATTAATGGGGCCATCAACCGCTTCAATATCTCTTGCCTTCAGCCAATTTACACCCGCATCAAAAAGCATAAAAGCAGCGTCCTTATCATCTATGCATTCAAAGAATCCTATTCCGCCTGTAGGTTGATCTTCCTTTTTTAAGGTCTTATTATTTACAAATGTAGCTATCCGGCCTATTACAAGGCCATTGTCATCCTTAAGTAGCCAACGGATTGCTTCACCGTTTCTGAATTGCTTGTTCTTTGCAGGGTCAAAAATCGCTTCGATATCCTGATCTAAGGGTCTAATCCAATTCTTTTCATCTTTATAAAGACGAACTGGCAATTGTAAGAATTCCTTCTCAGAATGTTTGTTGGTTACTTCTACTAGTTCCATGAAATCAATTGATCAAAATCGAACAAACATAAACAGAATTGACAAATATTTTAAGGCTTATTTATTGAAGTTTTAAAACGAAAATAACTTGGTCAAGAAAAAATACATTCTCGAATCATAAATTATTCATTAGATTTTTCGGCATAGTTTATGACGTATCGTATCTTGTACAATGAAATTTATCTCTATGAAACGAATATTATTTTTATTAGCACTCACAACCCCCTTCGCTTTATTTAGCCAAGACAATTGGGGAAAGAAGTTTGAACAGCTAGGAACTGGCTTACCAACTCCAAATGAATACCGCACAGGATCTGGCGCACCGGGCCCTGACTATTGGCAGCAAAAGGTAGACTACAAAATAGCCGTTGAGCTGGATGATGCTACCCAAAGAATTACGGGTACAGAAACCATCACCTACTAGAATAACTCTCCTACTGAACTCACTTACCTCTGGTTACAGTTAGACCAGAATGTGAGAAAAAAGAACAGTATGGGCTCTCAAGCCAATGGCGGACAAAGTTTAGCTGATGGCGTAAGTTCTGTAAGCGGTAATCAACTACAATCATTTATAGGTGATTATGATTTTGATGGTGGATTTAAAATCCAATCAATCACAGATGCGAATGGAAGTCCTTTAAAAAACACAGTGAATAATACAATGATGCGTGTGGATTTACCAGAGTCTATTAAGCCAGGTGAATCTTACAGCTTCAATGTAGCTTGGTGGTACAATGTGAATGACCGTGGAATTATGGGTGGCCGGTCTGGCTATGAATATTTCAAAGAAGATGGAAACTACCTATATACTATAGCGCAATTTTATCCCCGATTGGCAGTTTACGATGATGTAAACGGATGGCAAAACAAGCAGTTCTTAGGTTCTGGAGAGTTTGCATTGTCATTTGGCGACTTCGAAGTAGAGATTACAGTACCTGAAGACCATGTAATTGGTGCTACTGGTGAATTGCAAAATGCAAATGAAGTATTAAGTAGAACGGAAAGACAACGTTTTGACAAGGCTAAAAAGTCATTTGATAAGCCGGTGATCATCGTTACTCAGAAAGAAGCGGAAGCAAAAGAAAAAAACCCAAAGACGGGAAAAAAGACTTGGAAGTATACGGCTAAAAATGTCAGAGATTATGCTTTTGCGTCTTCAAGGAAATTCATTTGGGATGCGCAATCTGTAAAGACAGGGACTACAACACCTTTGGCCATGTCTTATTACCCAAAAGAAGGCAATCCACTTTGGGAAAGAGAGTCAACAAAAGCGGTAGTGAATACATTAATCAACTACTCTGAAAAAACAATTGACTATCCTTATCCCGTTGCAATATCGGTTCATGCGGCAAGTATCGGAATGGAGTATCCAATGATCTGTTTCAATTTTGGTAGACCAAGACCTGACGGATCTTATGACGATAACATCAAAACAAGAATGGTATTCGTGATTGTTCACGAAGTTGGGCACAACTTTTTCCCAATGATTGTAAACAATGACGAACGTCAATGGGCATGGATGGATGAAGGATTAGATTCATTCTTGGAGTACACTACCATGCACCGTTACTATCCAGATTTACCATATAATTCAAATTCGCCAACGGCAATTAAGTCTTATATGAAGGGAAGCAAAGACTTCATGCGTCCTGTAATGACTAATCCAGAGCAGTCCTTACAATTAGGGGCAGAGGCATATTCAAAACCTTCTGCAGCGCTAGTTATTTTGAGAGAAACAGTGATGGGACCAGAACTTTTTGATGCGGCATTTAAAGAATACGCTAGAAGATGGGCTTTTAAACACCCAAAACCAGCCGATTTTTTCAGAACAATGGAAGATGCTTCAGGTGTTGACCTTGATTGGTTCTGGAGAGGATGGTTTTATTCAGTTGACAATGTTGATGTTGAAGTAAGTGATGTGAAATGGTTGCGCATCAAAGGCGAAAAGCAAGAGATTGAAGGACAGATTACAGCCACTGAAGGAAACCTGGGAACTACAAATGCTGAAAACGCTGATAACCCTTTATATGGACAGCCTCAGGAAATAGAGCTTACAGATGGACAGCAAGGTGGAGAATTCAGAGGAGAATTTGACAATGAAGGAATGAAGCAACGTTATGCTGGAAAAAACCTTTATCAGGTGACTTTTGAAAACAAAGGAGGCCTAGTAATGCCAATAGTTGTTGAGTTCACTTTTAAGGATGGCACTACTGAAATTCAAAAACTTCCAGCTGAAATTTGGAGAAAAAATGAACAGACCGTTTCACACATGTTCGTAAAGGACAAGGAAGTGGCTAGCATTAAATTTGATCCTAATGATGAACTGGCAGATGTTAATGCTGAAAACGATGTTTTCCCTAAAAAAAGTGTTGACAGTAGGTTTGATAAATTCAAGAAGAAAAATTAAAAGATTGATTGAATAGAAAAAAGGGGAGCAATTGCTCCCCTTTTTTATTGGATCATGCCATTCGTAAGAAAAACGATGCGTTTTGTCTAAAAAAACAGAACCTTTTCAATGCGGTAGAGTTGTAGAAGTAGCTCAAGGAAAAAACCAACATGGAAGATCAAACTCAAGTAGTTCAAGAACAGCCAACATATAATATGGCTGCCCCTCTTTTTCTACTCACTAGCTTACCCTTTTTCGCAGCCATGATTTATGATTACATAGGCCAAGGCTCATTTGATAAAACTTTTGCTTGGTTTGGTATATTTTATCTCGGAATTGGCGGGTTTTATTTGGCTAAAAAATTCATCAATAAATAGGCCTTACATAATTTTTAGATTGTTCTGACTTTGAATATTTAGGTATATTCAAGCAACCAATCGTTTTCAACCTTGACTGATGCATTAAAACCACAACGTCTACTTTCTCTAGATGTCTTTCGGGGCATGACCATTGCCTTGATGATTCTTGTTAACACCCCTGGCAGTTGGTCACATGTATTCCCTCCACTTTTGCATGCCAAATGGCATGGTGCAACACCCACAGACATGGTGTTTCCATTTTTCTTATTTATAGTGGGCGTATCACTCTATCTTTCATTTGTAAAGTTCAATCATAAAATAGATTCAAGCGCCTCAAAAAAAATCATTAAAAGAACGATACTCATTTTCCTGATAGGATTGGCATTGCATTGGTTCCCTTTTAAACGATCGGTAGACAGTCTTCGGATTATGGGGGTACTGCAACGCATTGCAGTTGCTTATGGCATTGCAGCATTCTTATGCTTGTCTATTGATATTAAAAAGTTATGGAAGGTGGGACTTGGGATATTGCTCGCCTACTGGGGGCTAATGTACTTCTTTGGCGGTGCCGATCCCTATTCTTTAGAAAACAATCTGGCCCGTACTTTTGACCTAGCCGTTTTTGGCGAAAATCATGTATGGAAAGGTTTCGGAATTCCATTTGACCCAGAAGGCTTGATGAGCACCTTTCCTGCTGTGGTCACAATCATCTGTGGCTATTATGTCGGTTGGTTGATCAAGACAACAACTGATAAAAACATGCTCATCAAAAATCTATTGTTGGCAGGTGTGTCTGGAATCATTATTGGCCTCATATGGAATATCTATTTCCCGATTAACAAGGGTTTATGGACCAGTTCTTATGTGATTTATACTGCGGGCATCGCATGTTGTGTTTTGGCAATTCTAATTGAACTGATAGATGTAAGGAATTACCAGAAATGGACGAAACCATTCCAAGTATTCGGACTGAACCCACTCATTATATTTGTTTTATCAGGCTTTATTGTTAAAACATTTTTCATGGTGAAATGGGAGAATTCTAACGGTGAAAATCGAAATATCTACAGTTGGTTGTTCAATGATGTTTATTCAGTTGTATTCCCCAATAATCTCAAAATTGCTTCACTGGCGTTTGCATTAACAATTGTGAGTGTTTGCTGGTTGGTGGGTTACCTGCTTTATAAAAAGAAGGTGATTATGAAGGTTTAAGCTTTAAGCCTTAAGCCTTAAGCCTTAAGTTACAAGGTAAGAGGTACGAGTTTCGAGTTTCGAGTTTAGGAATTTGTGTTTTAATTATCTTAGCCATTGGTTGTGCCCATACAATCAAGTTGGAAATTAATTAATTCCATCAAACATTCTTCCACCGCCTACCCCCCGCCCTGCCTTTGCCGGCAGGCAGCTGGGGACAAGGCTACATGGTTCTCATCCAGATTGACTTCATCAAAAAAGCCATCCAAAAAGGTGGCTTTTAATAAGTGGGATATACTGGATTCGAACCAGTGACCTCTGCCCTGTCAAGGCAGCGCTCTAAACCAACTGAGCTAATACCCCAATTAAGGAAGGCGAATTTATGAATAATTTTAATCCGCCAATTACCGTTTAATGTCTTTTTTATCAAATGCTTTAAACCAAACATTTAATACATCAGGCTTTAAAAGGCTATTAATATTGGTTTTGAATTCAATAAAGCGGAGATAACCCCAGATTCTTATGAATCCCTCGATTTTATTGTAAGAATGTTGGAACTGAACCCTACTGTAAGAATAGAATTAAGATCACATACTGATTCAAAGGGAGCGGATGTTTATAATTTAGCATTGTCGCAGAGAAGGGCAAAAGCGGCCGAAGCCTATTTTATGAATAAAGGCATTCCACCGACTCAATTGATTGGAATTGGATATGGAGAAAAAGAAATTAGAAATGGTTGTACAAATGGAGTGCAATGCAGTCCTGAGCAACACAAAGAAAACAGGAGAATAGAATTCCTCGTGACCGACTACTAATTCAATTCGCTGGTAATAATTCCAATACCACCAATACTGGGCAATGGTCTGACGCTACCTTTTCATCCAAAACTTTGGTTTCCAATACTCTCCACCGATTCGCTGGTCTAAATAAAACATAGTCTATTTTCTTGATTGGATTGTCTGAAGGGAATGTTGGTTCGTTCGTTTTAAAAGAAGGCTCCCACTCTTGAAACAACAGTTGCATTCCTTTTTGGTCTGGAGTCTCATTTAAATCTCCTACAAGGATTGATGGTAAGTCATCTTGAGTCAATACCCTATTCAGCTCTTGCGCTTGGATAAACCGATTGTGTGGATCTTTCTCATGATCCAAATGCGTACCTACAAAACGAATCACATCACCACTTTTGATCTTCACTTGAATCTCGGCAGCTGCCCTTGGCTCTTTGCCCTCGGTATATGGTAATGGGTGGTTTTTAGAAGTCAAAAAGGTATACTTTGAAAGTACGCCTTCGCCATATTCTCCTCCGTCATAAGGCATGGCGCTAGCAAAGAGAGGTGACATTTTAGTCCTCCAACCTAGCTCCGTGACTAAGTCGTATTTTCTTGCTCTATTGGTTTGATAATCTACTTCCTGTAAAGCCACCAAATCAGGTTTAGCATCCGCTATAACTTTTGCAATCAAGTCTAAATCAAAGTCACCTTTGAGCGTTTTACCGTGTAAAATATTATAAGTCAAAACACGCACTATTCTTGAAGAATCTACCTTCTGAGCTTTCGAATTAAAGCTGATAAGATTGAAGGCGATTAAGCCAAGTATTAAAATCCGTTTCATATTAATTTTGATCAAAGAAAGTAGGTTCAGACTTCAGTTTTTCTTCATATTGAGTAATCTCCGCAAGCAAATCAGCTACTACTTCAGGGTTTGCTTCTGACACCTCCCATTTTTCTGAAGGGTCAATACTCAAGTTGAAGAGCAGCGGTAATTTTCCGTCAAAATAATCTATGCCTGTTTGGCTTGATGTTTTGATATGCAATTTCCAGCCCCCTTTCCGAATGGCGTGCAGTCTGTTTCCTGGGCCATGGTAAAAATAGGGCGCACCTGCTTCCATCGTCTCATTGTCTAGTAATTTTCGAATGTCACGCCCATCTACAGGACGATCAGTTGGAGCAGCGCTGCCCGCAAGATTCAGTGCTGTAGTATATAAATCCAAAGTACTCGCCCTTTGCGTTTGAATTGTATTTTCTTCGATAGTACCCGGCCACCATGCAATACCAGGAACACGCATCCCTCCTTCCCATGTTGAACCTTTTCCATCTCTCAAAAGTCCAGAAGAGCCTCCTCTTTCGTTTTTAATGATCCACGGACCATTATCACTGGTAAATACGACTAAGGTGTTTTTATCAATGCCTAAGTCTTGAAGTCGCTTCATTATCTGACCTACACTCCAATCAATCTCCTCAATCACATCACCATACTTACCCCGCTCAGAGTCATTAAAATCAGCGCCCGGATTTAATGGTACATGAGGCATGGCATAAGGTAAATACAAGAAAAATGGTTCGTCTTTACTTTTATCAATGAACGACAATGCACGCTCTGTATACTTGGCAGTTAATAAGGTCTGATCTGGATTATGTTCAATGGTATCGTTTCCATCAAACAAAGGGATAGGCTTCCATTTAGGAGGAATCATGTCATTGCTATAAGGCAAACCTAAATACTCGTCAAATCCATTCTGTAATGGCATGTACTCCGTTTTTGTTACCCCTAAATGCCATTTACCAAATCCAGCAGTATTGTACCCTGCAGCTTTCATACCCTCAGCTAATGTAATCTCTTCAGGATGCATCCCTCTTGGAGAATTCGGCACCAATACCCAACCAAAACCTGACCTGTTCGGGTATCGACCCGTTAACAGTGAATACCGACTGGCAGTACAAGCTGGCGAGCCTGAATAGAAATTGGTAAACTTCATCCCCTCTTGTGCCATGCGATCCAAATTTGGAGTTCTGATCGTTGGATTGCCATAGCTTGTGATATCGCCATAGCCCATGTCGTCTGCAAAAAGTATGATAACGTTAGGCTTATCCAAAACATTATTTGACGAACAGCCAAAAGCGAAAAAGGAAAGTAGAGTGACTAGTAAATAATTTTTCATGAGTTAAGGTTGAAGCATACAATTTAGAAAGAATCTCACATTCTCAGCTTAGAATTTGATCTACGGCATTTAAACAAATTCTTAAATACCGTTTATAATAATTAGGACACACCTCCTTAATTTTTCTTAACTTATAATTAATTAACCTTTTAACTATGAAACGAAACTTCAACCGAAGACAGTTTGTGGGCACATTAGGAATGGGTACCATGGGAATTATGGCGCTTAATTCTTGCTCATCTTCATCTCCAGATACAATTCTACACAATGCCAATATTTTCACTTCTAATCCAGGTCAAGCCAAAGCGCAAGCCATTGCTTTGTCCAATGGGAAAATTGTTGCTGTTGGAAGTAATGATGACATCCTGAATCTTGCAGGATCCGCAACGCAAAAAATCAATATCGCTGGTAAAACCATTACGCCAGGTTTTATAGATGCCCATTCACATCCTGCTAGCTCCGGTTTAAGACATTTAAGAAGTGTTGATTGTGATTTAAGGTCAATCAAAGCAATTCAGGAGGCTATTAAAGCCAAGGCCGATAATGCTTCTCCAGGAGATTGGGTGCTTGGTTTTAAATATGATGATACCAAAACTATTGAGGGAAGGTACATTACCCGTTATGATTTGGATGAAGTAACTCCAGATCGTCCAGTTAGAATTACCCATCGCGGTGGACATACCGCTTATGTTAATTCAAAAGCCCTCGAATTGTCAAACATCACTAAAGATACACCTGACCCTGCGGGCGGACAGATTGTCCGTGATGAAAATGGTGAACCTACTGGTTTGCTAAAAGAAAATGCAACTGATTTATTGAGCAACCCACCTAATACAAATACCGACAAAGATTGGCAGGATGGTGTGAAATTGATCACTGAAATGATGAGCAAATCAGGCGTAACATCCGTAACTGATGCTTATGGAAATGCAACAAGCTTGAAAGGCTATCGAGATGCAATGGCTGCAGATGAATTATCTGCCAGAATCTATTGCATGATAGGCTACCATGGGATTGACGAAATGATAGCACAAGGAGTAAAAACTGGTGACGGTAACGATTGGGTACGCGTTGGAGGCATGAAATTGACTTGTGATGGCTCTATTTCAGAACGCACTGCCCGATTATCAGAAGCTTATATCGGTCGACCAGATGATTTTGGAATAGTGGTAATGGATGAAGAAGATTTATACAGCTATGCTATCAAAGCACAAAAAGCAAACTGGCAAATTGGAATTCATGCCAATGGCGATGTTGGGATTACAAAGTCACTTAATGTATTTGATAGAATTCAAAAGGAATCTCCAAGAACTGATCCGAGGTTTAGACTAGAACATTGCACTGTAATTAATGACGATATTCTACGCAGGATGAAGGCAATGAATGTAATTGCTAATCCATTCTCTACTTATGTCTACTGGCACGGAGAGAAGATGGTCAACTACGGGGAAAAACGATTGGAAAGCATGTTTGCCGTACGGAGTTTTATTGACAATGGCATTACGGTAACACAAACCTCCGACTACCCTCCTGGACCTTATGAGCCTATGATGGCGCTGCAGTCTTCAGTAACCAGGACAGATATGTCGGGCAAAGTATGGGGGGCGAATCAAAAAGTAACAGTTGAGGAAGCTTTGAAAGTAGGTACCATCAATGGTGCTTATGCCTCTTATGAAGAAGACATTAAGGGATCATTGGAAGCCGGTAAGTATGCAGATTTAGTGGTTTTAGATGAAGACCCAACTCAGGTTGATCCCAATACTATAGTGGATATAAAAATCGAGCGCACCATGGTAAATGGGAGGTGGGTTTACGAATCTTAATTTAATAAGTCATTTCGTAGTCCCGAAAGTTATTGGGAGAGAAATTTTTTCAAAAAACGAAGCACATCTAGTTGAAAGCACTATGTTTTCATCCTGAGTGGCAGCGAAGGAACTATAAGACCCTTCGTTCCTCAGGGTAGAAAACCAGCTTGGTACATTGAATCAATTCAGTGAGATCTTGTTACGTATAACCTGTCGATTGAAGGTTTTCAAACACAATATTCATCGGCAATTGCGATGGCCTGAGAAATAATCTCAAGCCCGTCATCGATTTGTTCTTTTCTGATTATCAAAGGAGGTGCGACAAATATGTAATTCCAACGCACAAAAGTAAACATGCCCAACTCCTTAATTTTAGCGGCTACCTGTCCCATGATTTTCATTTCATGCGGTTTGGCATTCCAAGGTGCCATCGGCTCTTTTGTTTCTCGGTTTTTAACCAATTCAAAACAACCGAGCATGCCTGTATTCCTAAAATCACCAATTGACGGGTGTTTCTCCATCATTTCAGCAGCCCTTTGGTCAATGTATTTTCCCATTTCTGCCGCTCTTTCTATTAGATTTTCTTCTTCATACACCTCTAGCACCGCCAGCGCAGAAGCACATGCTACGGCATGACCAGAATAAGTAAGACCCAAAGGCATTGGCTTATCATTGAAGTGGGCCGCGATCTCATCTTTCACAATAATTCCACCTAATGGTAAATACCCAGAAGTCAACCCTTTGGCCATGCAGATGATGTCTGGTTCGACACCATGATTTTCAACCGCAAACCATTTACCCGTTCGACCGAAGCCACTCATTACTTCGTCATCAATTAGCAGGATATCATATTTGTCTGCAATTGCCCTAATTTTAGACCAATAGCTTGGGGGATATTTCATGCATCCAGAAGAACCTGATTCTCCTTCCAATAAAATAGCAGCAACATTTCCTGGGTTTTCGAATTGAATTACCCTTTCCATATTAGCCGCTGCCAATTCTGCACATTCTTCTTCAGAATTACTATTCCAAGGACAACGGTAGAAATAAGGATTTTCAATATGAATCATGTTGGGCACTTGTTGACTGTCCATAGGATGTTTTCTAGGATCACCACCAGCAGACATGGCCGCATAAGTAGCACCATGATAAGACCGATAGAGGCTAATAATTTTATGCCTTCCTGTATATGCCCTGGCTAATTTGATTGCATTTTCGATGGCCTCAGCCCCACCAAGCGTAAAAAAAGTCTTGTTCAAAGACCCTGGTGCTATCTCAGCTAATTTCTTACCCAAGTCACCGCGTGCCTTTGTAGCCGCACCTGGGAAAACATAACTGACTTCATCCATTTGTCGAACCACAGCATCGCGCACTTTTTTATTGCCATGCCCAATGTTCACATTCATCAGTTGAGAAGAGAAATCTATAATACGATTGCCATCCCGATCATAGAGGTACACCCCTTCTGCCCTTTCAATATTAAGTGGATTAAGACCACCTTGTGGTGTCCATGAAAAAATGGTATGGTCAAGATTGTCTTGAAGAATTTGTGTTTTGTCCGCCATGATTAATTTTTTAAATAGTCTTTAGATTAGCTCATCCAATTGGTGCGTGCTTCAGCATTCCACTTGGTGGTTGTCTTCTTTAATTGTGTCCAAAATTCAATTGAGCTTTGCCCTGTAATATCACAGGTGCCAAATTTCGAATCATTCCAACCTCCAAAAGAAAAAGGCTCTCTAGGCACAGGAACACCAATATTCACTCCTATCATACCTGCACTGGCTTTTTCAATTACTTGCTTGGCCATACCCCCATCTTGGGTAAAAACAGCCGCGGCATTGCCATAGGCTGAACTGTTCTCAATGTTCATTGCTTCGTCCAAATCTTTAGCGCGAATGATAGAGATGACCGGCCCAAATACTTCCTCCTTGGCAATTGCCATATCAGAGGTGACATGGTCAATAACAGTCGAACCCACATAATAGCCCCCTTCTTTGCCTTCAACTCTGGTGTTTCTACCATCAACTAATATTTTTGCTCCAGCGGCTTCGGCTTCGGAGATATAATTTTCTATTCTTTCTTTTGCCGCTTTGGTTATTACCGAACCCAGGTTATCACCCGCAACGATTTTCCTTGCTTCATCACACACTTTTTCAATGATATGATCAACTGGTCCAACACCTACCATTGCTGCTGCTGCCATGCATCGCTGACCAGCACAACCGGCCATTGAAGCGGCAACATTAGAAGCTGTCATACTTGGATGCGCATCAGGCAAAACAATCAAATGGTTTTTAGCACCCCCTAAAGCCACACACCTTTTCAGATTTGACGTAGCGCGTTTATAAACAATCTTGGCCACCTTAGTAGAGCCTACAAAACCCACAGCCTCAATTCCTGGATGGTCACAAAGTGCCTCCACTGCTTCCTGCCCTCCATTTATAACATTAAAAACACCATCTGGTAATCCAGCTTCGGAAAGCAATTCACCCATCTTTATAGCACTGATGGGAACAACTTCTGAAGGTTTTAATATAAATGAATTACCAAGAACAATGGCATTTGGCATGGCCCAGTGGGGCACCATATTAGGAAAATTAAAAGGAGATATAAAAGCAACAACGCCTAGCGGCTTTTTTTCAATTTTACATTCTACTCCCTTACTGACTTCCATTATTTCGCCAGCCACCATTTGAGGTAATGAACAGGCAAACTCTGTGAGCTCTATTGCCTTATCCACTTCTGCATAGGCCTCTCCCATTAATTTGCCATTTTCTTCATGCACAATAGTGGCCAATTCATCTCGATGCTCTTCCAGCAATTGCCTGTATTTATAAAAAACCTGGACTCTTTCCTTAATCGGAGTTTCCGACCATGGGATGTAGGCCTTTTTTGCTGCATTAACAGCTGCATCTACTTCCTTCATGCCAGATAGAGGAACACTCGAGATTACACTCCCATCGAGCGGAGAATCGATTTCAAGGCTTGGTAAACTATCATCAATTGACTTTCCGTTGATGTAGTTTTTTAAAGGAGGGTATTTGGTTTGAACAGCTTCCATATTAATTAGTCGATTTAAAAATGCAGGTTTAATAAACTTAGCGATTTTATGGAAATAATGTATAAAGGGATTTAGTGAGTGGTAGGGAGTTGAAAACTGTGAGTTATGAATTTCAAGCCGCAAGCCTTAAGAGGAGCCTTTGACTTGCAGAGCTGAATCCATCCGACCGCTTTGAGCGGTCTGATGGGTGAAAAGCTGCGAGCAGTAAGGAAGATGCTATGAGCCTGCCTGCAAAGGCAGTCTTGATTGGCAATCTCTAGAGGTTAATGTAATTTTAGAATATGATTGGAAATCCCCGATTTCTCGGAGATGACGCTCAACTACTTAGGCTCAGTGGTAGCGTTATACACCTCTACATTAGAGATGGCAAGTGCACCTTTAGCATCAAGAAAGGTAATGCGCAATTTATCAGCCTTGGTGTCAGGCAGTCTTAATATCCGTTTATAGCCAATCGTGGTTTCATTGGCGATTTCCTGAAAATTCTCTTGCCCATTCTGCCATGCTTCCACCTTAAAAGCTTTCACCCTTTGCCCCAGTGCAATGTATTCTTGCAATACCAATCGATTAAAGCTGGTTTCCTTTCCAAAGTCAATTTCCAAAGCACCTTCATTTACAGCATCATCTGTTGCCCAATAAGTGTTTTTATCGCCATCCAAAACATGGGCTGCTAAATAATCCCTCCCTCTAAAATTAGAAGCCGTGATCTCGGCCTCAAAGGCAAGGTTGGTAGTAAAGGTCTCGTCTAAAGTCTTCCTCAATTCCATCAAGGCCTTGACATCATTCTCATGTACTAAACCTCTCCTATCCACGGGCAGGTTCAACAAGAGATTGCCATTCCTACCTACAGACTTATAATAGATGTCTAATAAATGCGTCAAGCTTTTCACCTTGTCGTCTTGGTCTTTATGGTAATACCAACCTGGACGGATAGAAACATCTACCTCGGCAGGTACCCAATGCGTACCGTCTATTTGTCCTGTTCCTAGCAATTTGGCATCAGCCACACCCGGAGCAAAATCATCTCGTTTGAGTGTTGCCCAATTCGTTGCGCTTGCAATTCCTCTTTCATTCCCTACCCATCGCACTTCCGGACCGCCATCACTGAAGGTGACAATGCGTGGTTGGTATTCCCTAGCCAAAGCAAAGGTTTTGTCCCAATCGTAATAGGTGGTTCTATCTACGTTTCTGGTTTCATTGGCACCGCCATAATAACCATCGCCACCATTGGCACCATCTACCCAAAGCTCGAATACTTCACCATAATTGGTAAGCAATTCCTTCAATTGGTTGCGGTAATAAGTGATGTATGCTGGTTTCCCATATTCCGCATGGTTCCTGTCCCACGGAGAAAGGTACAAGCCCAATTTTAAACCGTATTCCTTGCAGGCTGCTGCCAAATCTTTGATTACATCTCCTTTACCAGCTTTCCAAGGGCTGTTCTTTACAGAATGCTCCGTATAAGCGGATGGCCACAAGCTGAACCCATCATGGTGTTTCGCAGTCAAAATGATAGCTGTCATTCCTGCTGCCTTGGCTACTCTCGCCCACTGACGGGTATCCAATTCCGTAGGGTTGAATATTTCTGGTGATTCACCTCCTGTGCCCCATTCAATGTCAGTGAAGGTGTTCATGTTGAAATGAATGAAAGCGTAATATTCCATCTCATGCCATTCCAATTGTTGCGGACTTGGCAATGGGCCTACTGGTGCTGGTGGCGGAACAGGTTTGCTGCAAGCAGCGCAGAGTACAATTAAAGCAAGTAAATAATATCTCATTTTATTTTTTTGAAAAACGATTTCCCATCCAACTGATTCATAATTTCTTTAGGCACAGAGAACCCCATAAAATCAATGATGGATGGCATGACATCCACCACTCCAGGAGATTCATAAAAGGCATCTGAGAGATTCCCTTGATTTGTCACTATCCATGTCGTTCGTTCCCTGTCTGATTGCCCGCCATGGCCTTTCCCCGTTTCAGCGGTCCGACCATGGTCAGTGGTTATTACAATCATCCAATCTTCATTATTATTTGCTTCACGTTGCTTAATGGATTTCCAAATCCTGCCTACCTGATCATCTGCCAGTTTCACTGCCTCAGTCATCTGCGGACTGTCACCAAAACGATGTCCCATATCATCGGTAAACTCCAAATACACCCATGATAAATCAAGGGCGTTTTCAGCGATATATGCTGCGGTCTTATTGGCTACCAGCTCATCAATATTTTTGATGTATTGTCGCTCTTCATCATGCGGAAAACTAACTGTGTCAAGCTCAAACCCATCAAAAGAAAAATCCATTTGCAAGTTGCCTGTTGCATCCAGTCCTTCCCCTATCAATTTGGTTCTGTTGTCAAGCCATGTAGAAAAAATGGCAGTTTGAATGTAGGGGGAATCATCTTTGGCTACTTTAAAAATACTCCAATAGTCATAATTAGGCTCCTTGATACTGTTGCCCCAAACGTTGTGCTTGTTGGCCCAGGTACCTGTCAATAAACTGTTATAGCCTACTGCTGAAATAGTAGGACTTTCAGAAGTACCACCTTTTTCTCCTCCTACGTAGGCTCTTGTATAACCACCTTTATTCGCAATCTCATCCAAGAAAGGGGTAGCAGTATTCTCCAATACATCGGCAGGGATACCATCCAACAAAATGAAAATTGTTTTTTTAGTTTTGTGCTCTTGACTGCAGCTTGTTAAAAAGAAACCAATAAGCATTAGCAGCATGAATTTTGTTCTAGTGCTCATATAAATATTCCTCAATTTTAAATACCCAAGCATGTTTCATTTTCATCTCGCTGAACTTCAAGCTACCTGTATCGATGATCATTTGACCTTCCTGATATTCCCAAGCAAGTGCCTTGTCTGTACCTAGTAGCGTCACCTTGGCATTGGGGTTAGGCGCATCAACAGTGAGCCTCAATTCATCATCGGGCCAGTCATAGCTAATGGCATACACATCCCCATGGTTGGTGGTATAGGCCATGTGTTGTTTCATTGAATTGTATTCAGCTTTTAGGCCATGTTCGCTACCATCCGATGATGTATACCAATTGGCTGAAGGCACTATTTCCTTGGCCATACCATTAGTCGACCAATACAATTCGGCCCTTGCATTCTGCTGATTTTCGAAATACTCAGCTCGGACTTTATATCGTTTACCAGCTTCCAAATTGATCTTGCCCTTTGTAGTTTGGGTAGCGGTATTCTCCATGGCTATTCCATCTGCGCTTTCCGGAGCTCCCTCCCATTGGTTGATTACCAACTCACCATCAACCCACATTCTAAAACCATCATCAGCCGCGGCTTCAAAAACAAATTCACCACTGTGTTCAGGAGTAATGAACCCATCCCAAGTGGCAGTAAAGTGATCTTCTTTAATTGGCTTCATTGGCCCGTTTCTCACCCAATTGAAATTAATGGTTGGGTCAATTCTTTGTTCGGATATTTCCTTTTCTTCGCTGTTCACCTCCCAAGCCGTAGAGCCATAAATTGCTTCTCCGTTTTCCTTCAACCATTCACCCAAAGTATTGAGTCGGTCTTGCTGTAACAGCGGAATTTGACCATCTGATTTTGGCCCCACATTGATGATCATTCCTCCCCCATTAGCCACTTTATTGACAAAAAAGTGAATCAATTCTTCACCTGTCATGTACGCTTCCAGCTTTTCAAATCGATTTAAACCAAAGGATCGACCCAAACCTCTGACCTCAGCCCATGGCCTATCGGTCTCGGTAATCCCAGAACTATATTCTGGTGTCAAAAACCCAATTTCTTGACTGCCGGCACCCCAACGATTGTTTACAATGGCATCTGGCCCCATCATATTGTAGTACCAGGAAATCAATTCTGCCGAATGCCATTCCTCTGCAGTATTGAACCATTCTCCATCGGAAAAAATCAGATCAGGTTTGTAGGCTGACATCAATTCTTTGAACTGAGGGATCATGTGTTTTTCCACATAAGGACCGATATTTCGGTGTGGATCTGTATCCCATAGGTGCAAAGGATTGGTCCATTCAGGCAGTGAATAATAAAGCCCCATATGCAAACCAGCAGCTTTTACAGCATTGGTCAATTCACCTACCAGATCACGTTTCGGGCCGACATCCATGCTGTTCCAATTGGGGGAGTATTTACTTGGCCACATGGCATAACCATCATGGTGTTTGGAGACCATCACCACATATTTGGCGCCTGCATTCTTGAAAATTTCAGCCCATTCGTCTGGATAAAAAAGCTCCGTTTTAAATAAGGGTGCGAAATCCTTGTAGGTAAAATCCTCTCCGAAATGGGTCTTCATATAAGAGGTACGCAAAGAATCATTCAACATCAATCCACGCACATACCATTCTGCATAATCTTCCTTATTGCTGTAAGCGGGCACTGAATAAACGCCCCAATGAATAAATATACCGAGCTTGGCATCCTTGAACCATTGAGGATATGGTCTTTCTTTTAGTGATTCCCAATTGGCTTCATATTGTTTTTCTTGGGCCATGGCACTTGTTGTAACCAAGAACAAAAAACAACTCACTAAAAATTTTAAGTCTATTCGAAACATTCAGACAATCTTATTTATTATTCAAGAATCAATTTAATGGAAATTTTTGCGCTATAATTGAAAGGCATCAAAAGAAAGTAATATCAATTGGATAAGCGGTATCTTTGTTACTTAAATTTGTTCTATGAAGTTTGATGAGTATCGTATTGATGAAGGAATAAAGCAAAGTATTGGAAAGCTAGGCTATAAAAAACCCACCGATATTCAATTCAAATCCATTCCAGCCATCCTAGCTGGCGAGGATGTTTTGGCTATCGCACAAACAGGCACTGGCAAGACAGCCGCATTCGCGATTCCTATCTTACACATCCTTCAAGATAGAAAAAGTGGTATCCGTCCAGATGGAGTAAAATGTTTGGTAATGGCACCTACCCACGAATTGGCCTTACAAATCGAACAGGTTTTTAACACCCTTGGAAGGTTTATCAAAGTGAACACTTTCTGTATTCATGGAGGAGTTGATCAAGCGCCACAAATAAAAAAATTAGAAAAAGGCGTTGATGTATTGATTGCGACACCTGGTAGAATGTTTGATTTAATAAGTCAAGGCGCACTAAAATTACATCGTGTAGAGATTTTAGTGCTAGATGAAGCAGATCATATGCTCGACTTGGGCTTTATCCATGACATCCGACAGTTGATGACCAATTTGCCGAAGAAGCGTCAGACCTTATTTTTCTCAGCCACCATTGATGAATTGATCAAAAAACTGGCCTATTCTTTAGTTACCAATGCCATCAGGATTCAGATTTCTCCAAAAAATCCTGTGGCCAAAAATATTGATCATTCGGTCGCAGCGATTGAGATGGATGACAAACGCTTCTTCCTTGAAGATTTGATTCGCACCAATCCAGACAAAAAGATGCTCGTTTTTGTGCGTACCAAAGTAAGGGCAGAAAGAGTCAAAGGTGCGCTTAAACGTGTAGACATTGCTACAGAGACTATCCATAGTGACAAAGAGCAGAAGGACCGTGAATTGACCATGCGGAACTTTAGAAAAGGCGATAATAAAATTCTAATTGCTACAGACATCAGTGCAAGAGGGATAGACATTCCGAATGTGGAATACGTCATCAACTACGACATGCCCGAAACTTCTGAGTATTACGTACACAGGGTTGGACGTACGGGTAGAGGAAGCCAGAAAGGGCAAGCGTTCTCTTTCTGCAGTACTGAAGAAAAAGACTTGCTCACAGAGATCGAAGCCAATTTAGAAAAGCCAATCAGGCGATTGGAAATCACCAATTCAGATTACCAACACACCATGGACCTCACAGTCGACAAATCTGACAATTGGAAATTACTGATGAAGGAAGCCACTTTCGAAAAGAAAAAAGGCAAGATTAAAAAGAAGAAAAATAGGTGAATCTAAATCAGATTACTGTTCCGTCATTAGACTTGTCAAAGTCCATCCCATTTTATGAAAAAATAGGACTCAAACTAATTGTAAAAGCGCTGCCTCATTACGCTAGGTTTGAATGTCCAGATGGCCAATCAACATTTTCAATTCATCTCGTAGAAAAACTACCTTCTGGCGCTGGTGTTAATGTCTATTTTGAGTGTGAGGCCCTCGATGAACATGTAGACAAGCTTAAGGCAAAAGGAATAGATTTTGAGGAGCTCCCAAATGATAAACAATGGCTTTGGCGGGAAGCCAGGCTAAAAGATTTGGACGACAACCAATTGATTTTGTTTTATGGAGGTGATAATCGACTGAATCCTCCCTGGAGAATTCCAGTGTAGTCTAAGCATCTCGTTTACCCGCATCTAGAGGGCTGAGACTTAGGATTAATCCTAGCTTATTAGACATTGGGACATTGATCTTAGTGAGACACTAAAATCAGATAGGCACTACTCCAATTCCTTCAGCGCCACATTCCTGAAACGCATCTCACCAACACCATTTGCTTGTAAGGCAATTGTTCCACCTGCATGAAGGTCATTTACTAGATCAACCGTTTGGACTCCGTTCACCCAAGCTTGTGTTCTATTTCCTTTACAAGTGATTTTATACGTATTCCATTTATTTAATGATTGAACTTGCGCCAGTGGTACCGCCAATATTACTACCGCACCTGTCCTGTAGTCCTGGTTTGGATGAAGGTCCCAGATATTGATTTCGTAACAATCACCAGCGCTAATCGCTGCCTCGCACCTCACAAAAACCCCTGAATTGATGGTGCTATCTGGCTTGAATTCTAAGTTAAGTTCAAAATCCTTGTAAGCTGCTGTAGACACTAAAAATCCAGCTGTACTATCACCAACACCTACCAGTTCACCGTTCTCAAAATTCCAATCCGCGTCACCCTCTACTGACCAATTATCTGAATCTTCAGCAAAAAGGATTATTCCCTCCGATTTATCATTAGATGAATTTGAACAAGCAGAAAAGAATGCGGCAACAAGTATTAAAGAGATCGTGGTTTTCATGGGTTTATCTTTAAGAAGATTCTAAGCTACAAATAATCCTACCTCCTTGACTGAAATGATAGAGGTTAATACGAAAGAGACAGTCATTAATTCTTAATTAAGCAAAAATCGACATGATTTTTTATCTTATCTTTCAAACGGCCCATAGCTTACAATACTTTTAAACCTATTATGAAAAGCGTACTCCTATTATTGATTCTTTCCATCTGTTTTTCGTGTTCAGAAAAAAGACCCTTTCAAAATTTAAAAGCATCGCCAAATGACCTCCATTTTGATCAACTGGCAACTGTTTGGGATGAGGCGATACCCTTGGGCAATGGCATGGTGGGTGCACTAATTTGGGAGAAGGATGGTAAACTTCGTTTCTCCTTAGACAGGGCCGACTTATGGGACCTTCGGCCGATGGAAAACCTTCAAAAACCAGAATGGAAATACAGTTGGGTGTACAATCAATGGAAAAAAGATGACTATAAACCAGTACAAGACTTGTTTGATGCGCCCTATGATCGAGAACCCGCACCTTCAAAGATTCCTGGAGCCGCCTTGGAGTTTGACATTTCAGCCTTGGGCGCGGTAGCGTCAGTTCACCTGTATATTGAACAGGCAATTTGTGAAGTGAAATGGAAAAATGGCGTGCGTTTATTGACCTTCGTACATGCCACTGAACCTATAGGTTGGTATCGGTTCGAAGGCTTAGAAAACCCGCTTAACTATGATCTTATTCCTCCAGCTTACAACATTGATGAAGCAACTGAAGATCGCGGCCCAGTTACCGGACTGGATTTGAGAAGGCTAGGTTATCCAGAAGGAAAAGTAACCAAAAACGACCAATCAATCACCTATGATCAGGAAGGATGGGGAGGATTTAAATACCAAACCAACGTAACATCCGATGCTAAAAATGGAGCAATCCAGGGTGCCTGGAGTATTAGCTCAGAATTTCCTGAATGGGAAAAGAAACCTGCTGCTCAAGAAATTACAGTTGAAGGCCTAGAAAAAGGACTTGCCATAGATTTCAGTTCACATGAGGATTGGTGGTCAAATTTCTGGAGCAAATCATCCATACAAGTACCTGATACCACCCTGCAAAAACAATGGCATTTAGAACAATACAAATTTGGTTCGGCCGCACGCGCTGGGGCACCACCGATTTCTCTGCAGGCTGTATGGACGGCAGATAACGGAAGACTACCGCCATGGAAAGGAGATTTCCATCATGATCTCAACACGCAGTTAAGCTATTGGCCAGCATATAGTGGTAATCACCTCGAAGAAGAAATTGGGTTTATTGATTGGCTTTGGAAGTACCGCGACAATTTCAAAAAATACACCAAAGAATACTACGAAACTGAAGGAATCAATGTGCCGGGTGTATCTACCCTAACAGGACAACCTATGGGAGGCTGGATTCAATACGCCTTTGGCCCTACTGTTTCCGCTTGGTTGGGGCATCATTTCTACCTGCATTGGAGCTACTCTATGGACCGTGAGTTTCTGGAGCAAAGGGCATACCCTTGGATTAAAGATGTTGCCGTGTTTTTAGACGGTATTACTGAAGTAACTAATCAAGGTATTAGAAAACTACCGATAAGTTCTAGTCCAGAAATTCATGACAATAGCAAAGAAGCATGGTTTGGTGAGACTACCAATTTTGATCTTGCAATGATAAAATGGACCTATGAAAAAGCGGAAGAACTGGCAATTGAACTAGGCAAGACTGAAGAAGCAAAAAAGTGGGCAGGCATTCTTTCTCAATGGCCGGCTTTACTCAAAAATGAAGAGAGTGGATTGATGTTTGGGCAAGCCACCCCCTACGCTGATTCTCATCGTCACTTTTCTCATCTGGTTGCTTATCATCCTTTAGGCATTGTAGATTTCTCGAATGGGCTAGTTGATCAAAAACTCATAGAAAATACACTTTCCACCCTAGATGAAATAGGGTCAGATTATTGGACGGGTTACTCTTTTAGTTGGTTAGGGAGCCTAAAAGCTAGGGCTTTTGATGGCGAGGGCGCCTATGAAGCCTTACGCATTTTTGCAACCAGTTTTACCCTGCCGAACAGTTTCCATGTAAATGGTGATCAGTCTGGAAAAGGCTACTCAAAGTACACTTATCGCCCTTTTACACTAGAAGGTAATTTTGCCTTCGCAGCAGGTTTACAAGAAATGCTGATTCAAAGCCATACTGGATCGGTACATCTCTTCCCCGCCATACCAAAGGACTGGAAGGATGTGAGTTTTAATCAACTGCGTACAGAAGGCGCCTTTTTAGTTTCGGCAACAATGAAAAACGGTTCGTTGAGCAATGTAAGTGTCAAATCTGAGAAGGGTGGAATTCTCAAACTTCGAAATCCTTTTGGAACTACTGATTTCGAATGTTCTACTGATTATGAAATCAATGATAAAGGTGAGATTGTGATTGCAACCAATTCTGGTGACACAATCGTATTGGAAGCCAAATAATGATCTAGTTGGGAAGAACCTGTCTGCCTTAGGTTGCTTACGCTAAAGCTTCAGCGGCAGTGTGCAGGCACCAACTAGGGCACATGTAGTACTTTTAGAGATGCTACCTATAGCCAAACAGTTAACCCTTAAACCGCGGTAAATCCTCCACCCTTTCACAACAAACCTGATCCATCACTTGCTTTAGTTGGGTTTTGAGTAAGGCAATGGTATGGTAGCCTCCTCTATTACCTAGCGCTCCTACTCCATACATGAAGCTCCTACCCATAAAAGTAAATTCAGCACCAGATGCCAATGTTCGAGCAATGTCTGGTCCAGAGCGCATGCCACTGTCCATCATTACTTTGATCTGATCTCCATATTTCGGGGCAATTCTAGCCAATGGTTTGATGGTGGATTCTCCAGCATCCAATTGCCTGCCGCCATGGTTGGAAACAATGATACCATCCAAGCCTAGCTTGATTGCCTTTTCCGTATCGGCTTCAGAAGCCACTCCTTTGAGCACAATCTTGCCTTTCCATTTATCTCTGATCTGAGCAATCTTATCATCATCCAATCTGCCTGAAAACATCTGATCCATAAAACCTCCCAAACCTTTTAAGGTCAGGTTACCAGACATATAGGGTTTTAGCGTTTCAAAATTAGGTTGCCCATGCTTTAGGGTTTGCATCGCCCATTTAGGGTGGGTCAATACTTGTGCAATGTTTTTTGCAGTCATTCGAGGTGGCATCGAAAGACCGTTTCGAATGTCTCTAGGCCTAAAGCCAAATGTGGGCACATCACAAAGTAAAACCAGCACTTCATTGCCAGCTGCTGCTGCCCGTTGCAAGATGTCGTCTCTGTATTTATCTTCAGCCGGATGGTACAATTGAAACCATGCTTTACCTTCTGTGATTTCTGCAATGCGCTCGATACTACTCGTAGTCACTGTGCTTAACACAAAAGGAATATTATGCTCAAAGGCTGCTTTGGCAAGGATCTCTGGAGCATTGGGCCACATTAACCCTTGCAGCCCTACTGGAGCAATACCAAATGGTGCATCGTAGGTATGACCAAATAATTCAGTTTTAAGACTGCTTTCCGTAAAAGGAGTCAGGTAAGAAGGCACTAACCTTACGTCCCTAATTTCAGCCGTATTCCGATGCAAATTGACATCTTCATTGCAACCACCATCAAGGTATTCAAAGGCAAACTTTGGCATACGTTTCTTGGCCTTATTCCTAAGGTCATCCACTGATGGGTAATTTGGATTGTAAGCCATATTGCTCATTGCTGAAATCTGTTTTTATAATTCATCTTCCGCCACTATTACTTTCCCAATATCTACATAGAGAGTTGGCTTAGTTTGCATTAAGTTAGAAATGTCTGATGAATCAATATTTGTACTGCCAATATAAAGCGTTTGTAATTGCTTTAATGACTCGATCTTTTGAATAGCTGCATTGGTAATATTAGTTTCGAACAAGTTCAAATGTTCTAGATTTTCAGCAGCAATTAGATTCAAATTCTGGTCATTTATAGAAGTGCTTTTTAAATGCAATCTCACAAGATTGGTCAGGTTAGGCAAGAATGTCCAGTCGGTGACTTTCACCCCTGACACATCAAACCAAACAGTTTGATTCGCTACCTTAACTAGTAAATCAGTCTTGGCCTTTGTCAAAGTATCCAGTCTATTGAAATAGGCTACTTGCAAATATGGACTTCCAATAGCAAGCGGGGTAACGGTAAAACCAGCAGCGGTTAATGCTTCAATATCTGTATATGAAGCCGAAGTAATATTTTTTTCAAACACAGGATTCACTGCTGCTTCCTCAGTATCAAGCCTGTCTTCAATTATTCCCATCATTCGATCATCTAATGACATCTCGACTACTTTAATATCGTTATTGAGTCCTGAATCTATCCAGAATTCGAGCAACTCAATCTCTTCTTCACTAAGGCGTTTTTTACCTTCTGGTGGCATGGTATCATCATGATCTTCGGGCAAATGAATCCGCTTGATCATATCACTGATTGCAGCATTACCCTTCGTGACAACATCTCCGTTTTCTCCACCTTTGAGTAATTCGACATAACTCGTCAGTATCAATTCGCCCTTCATCTTCGACTCATTATGACAACTCTTGCAATTCTTTTCGAGGATGGGTAAAATGACATGAGGGAACATTTCAGCCTCAGCCATGCTAATCACTTCCTTTTTTGCTTCCGCAGCCTTCAAAAACAAGGGTAGATTTTCAGTTAGATAATCCGAACCGTGGGTTAATTGTCCACCCAAATGACCGGCTATTATGACTGCCACTTGAGTCAATGTAAAGACAAGGAAAAAGTACTTCCCTCTCCTCATTAAATAAGTTATCGTGGCAAGAACTGCTGTACCAATACCCATCCATTGATGCCAAAAGACAGCATCGGCAGCGTATTCTCCACTTTGCGAAATTAAGTAACCACTCACTGCGGCAAAAACGGCACTTATAGCACCTATTCCCAAAACAAAGGGTACTGCTTTTTTTAGATGAGCCTTGCCCTTGCTCCTTCTTCCAACCAGTTCCATGATATAAGCGATCATAAGAACCCCGATAGGTAGGTGAACAAAAAGCGGATGGAATCTCCCTATAAAAGGAGATAACCAAGCAAACATTGTCATGAGTAGTCCGTGCATTAAGCCAATATTTTTTCAATCACATTTCCAGACACATCGGTGAGCCTAAATGGTCGTCCTTGGAAATCATAAGTCAATTTTTCGTGGTCAAGTCCGAGTAAGTGCAGCATTGTTGCTTGCAAATCATGTACATGCGTTCGGTCTTTTATTCCGTAATAACCAATTTCATCAGTTTCTCCATAAGTAATTCCAGGCTTCACTCCTCCGCCTGCCATCCACATGGTAAATGATTCTAGCAAGTGATCCCTTCCTTTGTACACCATTTCTTTCCCTCCTCTGTTCTCTCTCATTGGAGTTCTACCAAATTCTCCTCCCCAAACCACGAGTGTTTCTTCTAACATTCCCCGCTGTTTTAAGTCGGTAAGCAATGCACTCATTGCTTGATCCACATCCTTGCATTTATCTTTGAACCCATGATCCAATGCCTCCTCTTTTCCAGCGCCATGTCCATCCCATCCCCAATCGAATAACTGGATAAAACGACTGCCTCTTTCGGCTAATCTACGGGCTAGCAAACAGTTATTGGCAAATGATGCCTTGCCAGGTTCCGTACCATACATTTCATGAATGTATGCTGGTTCTTTAGAAATATCCATCGCCTCAGGAACAGACATCTGCATTTTGAAAGCCATCTCATATTGAGAAATTCTTGTCAAGGTTTCTGGATCACCGACTTCTTTATAATGTTCTTCATTCAGCGTATTGATTCCTTTTATGATCTTTTCCTTTTGATCTCTACTGATGTTCTTTGGGTCGGAAAGGTACATTACCGGGTCACCCTCACTCCTACATTGCACACCTTGATACACAGAAGGAAGGAATCCACTGCCCCAAACACTCTTTCCAGCACTAGGCGTTTTTCCACCTGACACCAGCACTACAAACCCAGGTAAATTCTCATTCTCCGAACCCAAACCGTAAGTAACCCAAGAGCCCATGCTTGGCCTTCCTAACCTTGGAGAGCCAGTATGGAAAAGCAATTGTGCAGGTGCATGATTAAACTGATCGGTATGCATGGCCTTCAAGAAGGAAACGTCATCTACTACCTTTGAAAAATGAGGCAATCGGTCCGAAACCCATGCCCTTGATTCCCCATGTTGTTTGAAATCATAGAGTGGCCCAAGCATTTTCGGGGTGCCTTCTATAAAGGCAAAACGTTTACCTTCTAATAAGGAAGGAGGGCAATCTTGACCGTCTAGCTTTTGTAGCTCAGGTTTGTAATCAAATAACTCGAGCTGAGAAGGAGCTCCAGCCATGTGCAGATAAATAACGCGTTTAGCTTTAGGAGCAAACATCGGAGGCTTGGGCATCAAGGGATTGGCCATCCCGGCTAGTTTATCCAGGCCTCTCTCGGTATTATTACCACAGCCAACTAATGAACCCATGGCAATGGCACCTAAGCCCGTGGTGCACTGTTTAAGGAAGTGCCTACGAGTTTCAAATTCTGCTTGTTTAAAATACGCCTCCTGAAACTTATTCATAATCTTGCTTTTATTGTCTGGTAACAAACTCATCCAAATTTAGAATCGCATTTGCGACCACTGACATTGGTGTTTTTAATACTTCTCTATTCACTGAAGCAACTTCTAATTTCAGTTCATCAATTGGTTTCGTTTCTAGATTTACTTCTTGATAAAGGATCTTCATGATCAACATCTCCTGTTGAGAAGGGATTCTCAATAATGCGCTTTGGAATGCATATTTGATTTGCGCTTCCATATCATCAGACTTTTGCTCGGTAAGGTTGGCCAAGGCGTTGGCAGCTTCTACAAACACAGGATCATTCAGGGTGACCAATGCTTGCAGTGGAGTATTGGTATTGATGCGCCTGCTGAGACAGACTTCGCCACTTGGGCTGTCGAAGGTCGACATAGACGGATACGGGCTGGTTTTACGCCTGTAAGTGTAAATAGCTCGCCTGTATGTTTCTGGTTGTTCAGACATCACCCATTTGGCATTGCTACTAATAACTTTCCATACCCCTTCTGGTTGAAAAGGCATGACAGATGGCCCAAACATTTTTTTATTCAATAAGCCTGACACTGCCAGTACTTGATCTCTCACTTGCTCAGCACTGAGCCTTAGTCTTGGCGCTCTTGCCAAAAGGTAGTTATAAGGGTCTTTTTCCAAGCCTTCAGCGGTCACTTTTGAGGACTGCTTATAAGCAGCTGAAGTCACCATCAATTTCAGAAGGCTTTTCATGTCCCAATTCATCTCACCTTGGAATTCTAAAGCCAGCCAGTCAAGGAGTTCAGGATGAGATGGCACATCTCCTTGTGAACCAAAATCATCCAAAGTGGCTACAATTCCTTTACCGAATAATTGTGCCCAAAATCTATTTGCTGTTACCCTTGCTGTAAGCGGGTTTTCTCCAGATACTAACCATTTTGCCATGCCTAAACGATCGGCTTTTTCGCCTTCCGGCAAAGGAGGCATCAAATCAGGAACGCCTGATGTAACTGTTTCCCCTTTGTCCATCCAATTGCCTTTTACAAAGACATAAGATACTCTGTGTTTATCAGCTTCTAGCTCTTTCATAATAGGCAGCTTGGTCGGCTTGATACTGTCCAACTTATTCTTGGCATTGGTAGAATTTCCGTTTTGCACAATCCAGTTCTTAATGGAATCAATTTTTGCCTCCTCCGCTTTAGTGTAAACATCCATGAAGGGAATTTCAGGTTGCAAATCAGCGTCTTCAGTATTATTGAATGCAGCGAAAAACTCATAGTATTCTTCATGTCTGAATGGGTCATAGGGATGGCTATGGCATTGCACGCAACTAAAAGTAGTGCCTTGCCATACTTCCCATGTCGTATTTACCCGATCCAAGACAGCGGAATTTCTAAATTCTTCATTGTCCGTACCGCTCTCATCATTGGTCATTGAATTTCGATGAAATGCCGTAGCAATCAACTGATCTTTGGTCGGATTGGGCAATAAATCTCCAGCCAATTGTGCTATGGTAAATTCATCAAAAGGCATGTTCTGATTAAAAGCATCAATGAGCCAATCTCGGTACTTCCATATATTCCTATGCAAATCCTTCTGATAGCCTTTGGTATCACCATACCTGGCCAAATCAAGCCACATGGTTGCCCAACGCTCACCATACTGAGGTGAGTCCAACAGCCGGTCCACCAATTTTTCATAGGCGTTTTCAGCATCGTCAATTAAGAATTGATTCAACTCATCAATGCTCGGAGGAACTCCTCTGATGTCCAAACTGACCCTTCTTATCAAAGTGGTTTTGTCGGTTGGTTCAGAAGGTTCGAGTCCTTCCTTTTCTAAACGATCAAGTATGAATTGATCAATGGGGTTCTCTACCCAATTGTCATTTTTCACTTTTGGAATATCAGTTGCCTCCGGGGCTACATATGCCCAGTGGTCTTTCCACAATGCACCTTGGTCTATCCATTTGGTAAGGATCTCAATCTCAGCCTTCGATAGCGGAGCATGGTCCATCGGCATTCTTACTTCAGGATCTTGATTCTTAATCCGAGAGATCATTTCGCTCTTAGCTGCATCACCCGGAACAATGGCCCTCTTACCAGATTTATTAACTGCTAGTGCTTCTTCCCTAAAAAGAAAACTCAGGTTCGAGGATTTTTTCACTCCTCCGTGACAAACAATGCAGTTTTTATTGATGATCGGGCGAACATGCAGGTTATAGTCAATTGCAGTGAGATTTATCTCCTCTGTTTCTTCACGCTGACAGGAAACTGTTATCACCAAAACAATCCACACAGCCATAAATAGCTTGATGTAAATTGATTTGAAAAACTGTCTATTCCTTATTCGCATTCTTAAATTTTCATTTTACTGTCTTGTTATAAACTCATCCAAATTCAGAATCGCATTAGCTACCACTGACATTGGTGATTTCAAAATTTCACGATTCATCGAAGCAACCTCAAGTTTCATTTCATCACTTAAGTCTGAATCTAAATTAACTCCTTGGTAAAGTGTTTTCATGATGTTCATCTCCATTTCAGAAGGTGACCTAAGTAATGCCCTCTTAAATGCATACTTAATTTGTTCATCAACATTATCAGATTGTTGTTCGGTCAGATCTGCTAAGGCATTTGCAGCTTCGATATACACAGGATCGTTGAGGGTGACCAGTGCTTGCAAAGGCGTATTAGTATTTATTCTTCTGCTCACGCAAAACTCACGACTTGAACTATCAAAAGTCATCATGGAAGGATAAGGACTTGTTCTTCTCCAATAGGTATAAACGGCCTTTCGATATGCATTATCGCCATCAGACAAACTCCATGCTCCACCATTATAAACCACCTGCCAAACGCCTTCTGATTGATAAGGCATAACACTTGGCCCAAACATTTTATCACTGAGCAAACCGGAAACAGCTAAGGCTTGGTCTCTTACCTGTTCGGCATTGAGTCTTGTCCTCGAAGCCCTAGCCAAAAGATAGTTGCCAGGGTCCTTTTCCAAACCTTCATTCGACACTACAGAGGATTGTTTATAAGTAGCCGAAGTCACCATCAATTTCACCAATGCTTTCATGCTCCATTGTTGTTCGTCCTGAAACTGAATTGCTAACCAGTCTAAAAGAGCAGGATGTGAAGGTGACTCCCCTTGTGAGCCGAAATCCTCTTGGGTTTCCACCAGTCCTCTACCAAAAAGCTCTCTCCAAAATCGATTTACGGTAACCCGAGCTGTTAATGGATTCTCACCCGAAACCAGCCATTTGGCTACACTCAATCTATCCAATTCTCCTTCCAAAGGCGGCATGGATTCAGGAATTCCGTTTTCTACCTTTTCTCCTTTGTCCATCCAATTACCTTTTCGGAACACATAAGTCTCCCTTCTTTTTTCTCCTTTTAATTCCTTCATTATTGGCAAAGTGGTGGATTTGATACTGTCCAAATGCTTTTTGGCTCGGTTCGAATTGCCATTATTTGAAATCCAATTTTTGATCGAATCGATCTTGGCTTCATTTTCTTTGGTGTAGACCTCAAGGACAGGTGCCTCACTTGGTAAATCTGCATCGGCTGTATTATTAAAGATGGAATAAAAGCCATAATATTCTTCGTGTCTAATAGGGTCGTATGGGTGACTGTGACATTGAACACATGAAAATGTAACTCCCTGCCAAACTTCCCAAGTGGTGTTCACCCTGTCAATTACCGCTGCAACTCTGTATTCCTCATTGTCGGTGCCACCTTCATCATTGTTCATTGTATTCCGATGAAATGCAGTGGCTATGATTTGATCTTTAGTGGCATTCGGAAGTAAATCACCCGCCAATTGTTCAATGGTAAACTGATCAAAAGGCATGTCTTGATTAAAAGCGTCAATCAACCAATCTCTGTATTTCCATATTTCCCTGTGCCTATCAGCTTCATAGCCTTTGGAATCGGCATATCGTGCAAGGTCCAACCACATGGCGGTCCAACGTTCACCGAAAGCCAGTTTTTCGAGTATCCTATCAATGAGATTTTCATAAGCATTTTCAGATTCATCTGCTAAAAATACGTTCAGCTCATCAATGCTTGGAGGAACTCCAGTCAGGTCAAGGCTGGCCCTTCTAATCAGGGTAGTTTTATCTGCTGTCTCTGAGGGAGCCAATTCTTCGTCTTCTAAACGAGCAAGAATAAATTCATCGATCGGATTATTAGCCCATTTGGAATTCTCTACTTCTGGAACTTCTTGTTTCTCCGGCGGTAAAAAAGCCCAGTGGTCTTTCCATTCGGCCCCTTGCTCAACCCATTTGGTAAGAACCTCTATCTCATCTACTGACAAGGGGGCATGGTCCATCGGCATTCTTACTTCAGGATCTTGATTATTGATCCGAGCGATCATCTCACTATTGGCTACATCTCCAGGAACAATAGCCCTTTTCCCAGACTTATTGACCGCAAGGGCTTCTTCCCTAAAAAGGAAGCTGAGGCCAGAAGACTTCTTAACCCCTCCGTGACAAACGATGCAGTTTTTATTAATTATAGGACGTACATGCAGGTTATAATCTATTGCTGTAAGGTCAATCTTAACTTCTTTTTCAGGCTGACAAGAAACGATTACAACCAATAGTATCCATGCCGCTATAAATAGCTTAAAGAGATAGGAGTTGAAAAACCGTTTGAAGCTTAGCTGCATTTAAAATTTTTATTGTGTTGAACTGATTCTGATTAATTTAACTTCATGGCTGGCTACTTCCGCACTGTAGGTGCCTTCGAAATCGCCAAGGCTTTTGTGCTCCCATAAATCTCTAATTTCAACTCCACCTTCAATTTTCAACATATTAAGGTCGATCGATATCGTCTGTTCTTTTGCATCATCTCTGTTCAAAAGTCCGACAGCCCAATCACCATCAGCCAATTGTTTGCCCCAAATTTCGATTGTTCCTTTTTTGAAAAGACGTTTGGCTTGTTTTCCTAAAGCATCTTGATTGATAGAAATAACTTCCTTGTTCGTAAATATTCGTTTGGTCTCTGCATTCATGGTACGAATATCATTACAGGCCAATAACGGAGCTGACAGTAAAGACCAAAGGCTCATTTGTGATTGATATTCTCTATCGGTACACCCCGCTGCTCCATTGGCAGAAGAAGAGCTTCCTTTTCCATAAAGACCAACCATTAACATATCCGGATCATTCCATTGTCCAGGGCCTGCATATTTAGACAAGTCTGCTTGACGATCTAGCACCTCCATTATTCCTGCCTTTCCAGCATAAAAATCGCCATGCTCCCAAGTATCTCTCAAATCCCAAGTCGTACGCCAAAGTTGCCCACCTGCTTCTGCTCCCCAAAGCCAAGGTGATCTTTGTCCCCATTCACAGATGGCAAAAACCATCTCTCTACCTGAAATTTCGATTGCCTTTGCCATTTTGGTATAGCGCTTAATGGCAGTCTGTAAATCTTTTGGCGCTCCACAATAATCCACTTTTACATAGTCCATTCCCCAATCAGCAAATGTCTTGGCGTCCACTTCTTCATAGTCAAGGCTACCTACTTTTCCGGCACAAGTGAACTCAGCTACATCTGTGTAGATACCCAATTTCAATCCTTTGCTGTGTACGTAATCGGCTAATGCCTTCATCCCATTAGGGAATTTCTCTGGATCTGGAAAAAGCTTCCCGTCTGCTCCCCTACCGCCTTGCCATAAGTCATCAATGATCACATATTCATAACCGGCATCATACATTCCTGAACTGATTAAAGCATCAGTGATCTCTTTAACAGATTGCTCACTAATATTTCCCTCAAAAAGATTCCAGCTCATCCAACCCATTGGTGGTGTTTGAGCTTTTTGCGCACTTACACTTATCGCTAGTGAAGTAAGGAATAGGGTCGCTAGAATATATGATCTTATTTTTTTCATCTAATTATTTTCAAAAACCTCCATTACAGGCCTTCCTGTCCAAACCTGTGGCATTTTTAGTCCTAGTAAATGAGCAATTGTAGCACCTGTATCGTAAGTTACAATACTACTTTTTAATGGCCCACCAATTTGCGGTATTCCATGTCCATAAATAATCCAAGGAATTTCCACTTCTGCCAATGATTTCCCACCATGACCTGTGCCTACACCACCGTGATCAGAACTCAATATAATCACTGATTCATTAATCTTGCCTGTCTTTTCAAGATCAGCTAGAATTACGCCAACCAACCTGTCAATTTCTTCAACCGCAGTATAATATTCAGGTGTATCGTGGCCTATGTCATGGCCAACATTATCTGGCTGCGTCAAATGAATAAAAGTGAAAGCTGGATTTTCTTTATTAAAAAAGTCCATGGCCACCGTTACCGTTTCAATATCATCTTTCCCATTATGATCAAGATCCATCAAAGGTTTTTCAAACAAATAACCAATACCATCCCAAGTATAAACAGCTCCCATTTTCTCGTCTGGTAATTGCGCATCCACCAAACTAAAAATGGTTGGATAGATTCCTTCTGGCCCTACAACCTTGGATTCTAATTCTGGCGTTTTACTACCCCATTGGGTATATCCATGAAGCTCCGAACCAGAGCCCATAATCATTGAAGCCCAATTGACAGCGCTAGAGGATGGCAGCACAGCTCTCGCTTCAAATGAGTAAGCTCCTCCCTGCATCATTTTATTCATGTTCGGTACTTTTGCTTTCTCGAAAGCATAGGCACCCAATCCATCAGAACCGATAAGAATTACGTGTTTTACTAATCGTTCTGGATCATTGTCAATTGTCTTAGCAGGCTGACATGAGAAAGCAGAAACCATAAGGAATAACACCAGTAACAATGGTGCAAAATGGGTTCTATTTCTCAAGGCGCTTTTAATTCTCATCACTTGTGTTCTCCTGACTTATCAAACTTTTTGCTTTTAGCACTAAATCCGATTTGTCGCTATTTGAAACTGGAATGAGATAAAACCCATATCGAAGTCTGTTCTCTCCTTTAATTTGGTATTTCTGCTGTGGTCTTGCCCCCCAACTGTTATCACCTGCCACTCCGCGTTGGAGCATATCAATGTTTAGTTGAACCAAATCCTGCTCCTTGATATCGTTAATGTGCTTGCTTGGGTTGGCTTCATTTGCTCCTTCAAGCTGGTACCGTGCTTCAATTGCCTCTTCTCCACCGTAGTCAATTCCTTCGGTCATATCAAAATCCTCATTAGGCATATGTAAGGCAGAAACTCCTATGCCGTCTTTGCGACTTTCAGCTACAACCATCAGTCCATTACCAGCATCGTTTTGCAATGCTGCCCAACGAATATCAGTCCTATTTCCGTTTTCCTGTGGGCGTACATAAGGCACATATTGTTCGGCAACTGTTGATTCGTAAAGATCGATAAACGCGGATGCTTTGCGATCTTGATAGTTCTCCCAAGGCCCTCTGCCATAGTAAGTAAATTGATCTAATGACTTTTTTAACTGCATGCGCATTCCAAATCGAGGCAAGTCCGCCTGATAAGTTGTAGCCCCTAAATCATTCATGATATGAATAGCTCCATTTCCAAAAACCGTATAGTGAGAACTCATTTCTGTGTCAACTCCAGGTAAACTGTAGATGATTTTTACTATCACCTCATTAGAAGATTTTTGTACTGCTTCAATCTCCTTAACTCTAAAAAACAAGCTCGCTTTTTTCCATTCGATATTTCTGGAAGTCATTCGGCTACCTAAGTCATTATCAGTTGGAGGCCTCCAGAAATTTGGTTTTGGACCATTATTCCCATTCAATAGTTCATTACCATTAAATTGGTAGGATAAAATCTGCCCTCTAGTCTTATTGAAAACTACTGTAACTGATTGGTTAGAAACGATTATGCTTTCATCATCTTCAACAATGGAAAGGTCAGCTCCATGCTCCAAATCCACTTTTTCAGCTTTAAATTTGTTCTCTAGTGCAATCTGTTCATGCGCAACCTCAAAGCCTTTTGGCAAAATATTGGAGGCAGTTTTAGTCGTAGCACTTACCTCTACAAAGTATTCGGTGTTAGGTGAAAATTCAATTCCAACTAATGGCAATCGAATCAATTTCCCTGTATGGGTCTCCACCTTGAAACCATCAATTGGAATGGCCTTAATCACCTTCCCATCAGCTTTCACTTGTGCAGAAAAATTGAATTCATCTAGGTCGGTAAAATCATAAAGATTCTCCACCAAAACTCGTAATTCATTTTGCCTGTTTATGCCTTGTGACTTAAAATTGATGAATTCATGTGCCTTTTTCACTTCAAAAAGTGCCGGTTGCGCCTTTCGGTCAGGGAATACAATACCATTATTCAAAAAGGAATTATCAGATGGCATGCCTTCACCATAATCTCCTCCATAGGCGTAAAATCGTTCTCCATTTTCGTCAGTATCCCAAATTGATTGGTCTACCCAATCCCAAATGAAACCACCTTGGAGATTGTCGTACTTCTCAATGATGTCCCAATAGTCCTGGAAATTACCCGTACTATTTCCCATTGCATGGGCGTATTCACTTGGGATATAAGGACGGTCTGTTTGGGTTTGGCCTACTTGCTCAAAACGTGCTGGTGATGGATATTGAGGAACAATAATGTCTGTATTCCAATCCATGTCAAACAAACTTCCGTCATTGTCTTTATAAGGTCTTTCATATTGGACAGGTCTTTTTGATTTATCCATTGCCTTGATGGCATTGTAACCAGCATAGAAATTAGTGCCGTTACCCGCTTCATTACCCATAGACCAGATAATTACTGAAGCATGGTTTTTGTCCCTTGCCACCATTCGCGTCATGCGGTCCACATGTGCATTTTCCCAGTTCTCTTTTTTGGCCAAGGAATACTTGCCATAATACATTCCATGCGACTCAATATTCGCTTCATCAACTACATAGAGTCCATATTTATCACAAAGCTCATAAAACCTTCTGCCTCTCGGATAATGACTCAAGCGAACTGCATTAATATTGTTTTCTTTCCATAGCCTGATATCGGTCATGATCAGTTCTTCACTCATCACATGGCCAGTTTCCGGATCGTTTTCTTGAGTATTTACACCTTTTAAAGTGATTCTGACTCCATTGACTAATAGCAATCCGTTTTTGATCTCAACAGATCTAAAGCCAATTTTTCTAGAGGTTGCTTCAATTGTTTTACCCTTCTTATCCTGTAAATCTATTTGAAGTGAATACAAGTTGGGGTATTCGGCACTCCATTGCTTGACTCCTTCAATAGTAGCAGAAAAATCAGCACTCGCCTTTCCTTCTCCATCAATTGTAACCTCTTCTAAACCTTCTTTTATTTTATTCCCTTCCGCATCAATTATTGAATAGGCGAGCTTTAATTTTTGAGACTTAGCGGAATGGTTTTGAAGATCAACTGTCAATTCAAATTCTCCATTTTCATAGGCCCCATCCAATGTCGAAACCACTTCAAAATCTTGAATCCGTGTTTTAGGTTGAGCATATAGATAAACACTTCTTTCGATGCCGCTAATGCGCCAAAAATCCTGGCATTCTAAATAAGAACCATCCGTCCAACGGTGAATTTGTAAAGCAATGGTGTTCTTCCCTGTCTTTACATAATCAGTGATGTCAAACTCTGCTGGAAGCTTACTGCCTTGAGAATATCCTACATAGGCTCCATTAATCCATAAAAATCCACCAGATTTGATCGCTCCGATATGCAGAAAAATTTGATTGCCATCCCAATCTGAAGCCATTTCAAAATCTCTACGATACGAACCGACCGGATTATAATCATGAGGTACCTGCCCGGGATTTGCTGGATAAATACGATCTACAAATTTCATTTCATCTGATATTGGGGCATTAAAATCAGAGAACTCATATTGGTGATTTTCATAAATAGGAACTCCAAATCCCTCCACTTCCCAGTTTGCTGGCACCTTAATGTCTGCCCAATCTGCTACACTTTCATCTGGATTCATGAAAGTTAATGGCCTGTCTTTTGGCGCGCGGACCCAATTAAATTTCCATGTTCCATCTAAGGTTTGATAGAATTTGGCTTCGGTTGCTTTCTTATTGATAGCGTTAACGACAGTCGTAAATGAGGTGAAAGAGGCATGAGCAGCTGCCTTGTTTTCAGAGATCACTTGTTCATTTTCAATGTATCCCCAAATTTCATCAAGACCATTCTTAAATTGAGCTTGCGCCAACTGCGAAAAAATGGTAATGAATACTAGTGAAATAATTAAGGTTTTTAACCTCATATTTTTATTAATTGATTATTGTTAAAGTTCTCTCAGCTCTTGATCAAACTTATATGTTTTACCCGCTTCCATGTCTACTTTCTTAGTAACTCCATCATACCTAAGTTTATAAATTCCAGTGTAAGAAGCTGTGAATATGGCCTCCGAAAGGACGCCTTTTTTCCATGATAATTCAACAGTTAAGTTACCACGGGCTTTTAATCCTTTTATTTGGCCATCGGCCCATTCATTTGGCAAAGCCGGGAGCATGTGAATCACTCCAGTATGTGATTGCAATAACGCCTCGGCTATGCCCGCTGTAAACCCAAAATTTCCGTCAATTTGGAAAGGTGGATGCATGTCAAAAAGATTCGGAACAATAGATTTCTGCAAATGTAAATTCACATGTTTATTCACTTCATCGGCATCCTGCAATCTTGCTGAAAGGTTGATCAACCAAGCGCGGCTCCAGCCAGTTCCTGCACCTCCGTTTGCCAATCTAACTTGAGTAGACTTTCTAGCGGCTTCAAACAGGATTGGAGAGCCCTTTTTTGTAATGGTATTACCAGGGTAAATGGCATAGAGATGTGACATGTGCCTGTGCCCTTTCTCAGCTTCTTGATAAGGCCTGTCCCATTCCAAAATTCGTCCATCCGGTCCTATTACAGTTCCGGACCGAAGATTGGATAATTTAGCACGTACTTCCTCGGTGAATTCATCTTCAATTCCTAAATCTTTAGCGGCAGCCAATGCATTCGTAAATACTTCGGCAATGATTTGCTGATCTATCGCTGTTCCTAAAACAGTCGCAGCCGGCTTGCCATCGGCAGCGATATAGGAATTTTCCGGAGAGGTGGCTGGTGCAGAAATCCACTTCCCATCCCTAGGATCTTCCATCAACCAATCAAGGTAAAAAAGGGCGGATTCCTTAATCGCAGGATAAGCCCTGCTTCGTAAGAAATCTTTGTCTTTGGTAAATTGATAATGGTCCCAAAAATGCTGCATTAGCCAGCCTCCACCGCCAACCCAAGCTCCCCAATAAGGTCTTTCTGCACGCATCCAGGCTGGTGCCCAAAAATCCGTTGCTTGATGTACCATGAAACCACGCATGCCATATTGCTCCTTCGCAGTCTTTTTACCACGTTCTATTAATCTATCTGTAAAATCAAAAAGAGGTTCATGTAATTCAGTAAGGTTCGTGACTTCTGCTGGCCAGTAATTCATTTGAACATTGATATTCAAGTGGTAATCCGCATTCCAAGGTGCTTTAATATGTTCATTCCAGATTCCTTGAAGGTTTGCTGCACTGGAACCACGCCTAGAACTGGAGATCAATAAATACCTTCCGAATTGAAATTGTTTGGCGATGAAGTCTAAATCTTGCGCTCCATTCTTAATTCTGTCAAGCCTTTCATTGATAGGTAAACTGTCCAATTCATGATCTCCCAAGTCTAAATCAACCCGCTTGAAAAGGGATTGATAGTCTCTCACATGAGATGTCAGCAATTGATGAAAAGAAGTTTTAGAAATTCGAGACATGTCTTGCTCATTCTTCAAGGCATAATTTTCTTCATAAAAGGAAGTAGCCGCAACAATGTAAATCAACGCTCTTCTCACTCCCTTTAGATTTAGGTTGCCATCAACCGAAGTCACCGTACCCCCTTCGTTCTCCACTTTTAGTCTCGTTTGAAATTTCACTCCATAATCGAGTACCTCATCTTTTGAAAAGTGCTTGCCTTTGTACTGCGTCACCATACCATCCATCCAAATTTCATTTTTGATTGGAGTCGTTACTTTGACAGTTGGATGTCCATCATCTTCTGGCCTACTTAGCCTTAAGTTCAAATTTAAGCCTGCCCGATCAGTGGTTTTGAGTTCCAAGACCATGGCATTATGCGGAGCACTGGAGAACATTCTTTCAGTAAAAATTCCATCTTCAGTGTTATAACTCACCGTTACTAATGAAGAATCTAAGTCAAGTTGCCTTTTGTAATTGGACACATCACGCGCCTCAAAATCGATGAACAAATCACCCATTGTTTGGTGAGACCGGACGATACTTTTATGTGAAAAATCACCTACCCAAGCTTTATCAGCTTCATGTACTTTTCCCTGAAGCAAAAGGTCACGTACCTTTTTTAGGTCTGCAGCATTGCCTTGCGAATCTCCCCAATCAGGAGCTCCAGGCCACATTGAATCCTCATTTAATTGAATCCTTTCATTGTTTGGATCACCAAACACCATCGCGCCCAATCTACCATTGCCTATAGGCAAAGCTTCTTTGGCCCAGTCTTGTGCAGGCGCATCATACCATAGCACATTAGGTATTGAATCCTCCACCTTTTTTCTTCCGCAGGCAGAAATCAAGAATAATGCTATAAATGCTATAAAGGTTTTTTTCATACCCCTTTACTTATTAACAGGCTCTGCTTCATCATATATTCTGACCTCAAATTTGGCCACAGGCTCCTTTGCAGAATTGGAAAAGGCAGCATCAAAGGTGATACTGTGTGTTCCATTCGCTATCTCAAAAAGGGAATTGTCCAATACGATTTGTTTTATTTTTTGCCAATTTTCATCATAAAGAATGGCACCACTTTCACGATCATACTTTAATGATTGTCCGTTTTTTAGTGAAATAGGCAGAACCACTTTTTTGTAGTTATCCAACTCGATCGTAATGCCCGCAAGGTTAGTATCAACTGCTGTCAGAATGAATTCAAGTGAATTGTCACCCGTAGTATTCTCAAATTCAAAAGTGGAATAAAGCGGCTCACCGGGTTGTCTTATTTTCTTCTCATGTTTAAATTTAAAGGAATGAACTTGGTAAAGATTCCATGAATTCTCACCTAATGGCTCTAAATGAAATTCGTTATTAATGTCTTCCATCCTTAAGCGTTGTTCTTCTGAGAAAACATCCGCCATTCGAGCTTCTTCCCATTCTCCAATGGCATCAAGTATTTCATCAGTGAATCCGTTTTTTCTCAATGGCTCCAAATGAGCAACGAATGCATAACCAGCATTAAATGCAGCCGAACGTGCCAACATCCATTCTATGTCTTCGATGCTCGTGGTTGGGCGCATGCTAAACCAACCAAGCATTCCCGGCATATAGTTGCGTTGAAAATACTCCTGATTTTTCAGTCGGTATTCAGTCTGGCTTTCTCTAAAACCTGCATACCAAGGCTCGCCCCAATTCATCCTAGAATACATGTGCCAGAAGTAATGCGATGTACGGCTTGCATCAATTATTAAATGTGATTTAATATCCTCTGAAAGATGGTTGTACCAATTTGAAGTGAACAGCACCTCTCCATAATTACCCATCCCTGTTGATCGATTTCCCTCCACACCATCAAATGAGATTTGCCTTAGTCCAGTTTTATTATACAGATCAGCAATATTCTCCGTCATTTCCTTTCCCAATTCTGCAGTTGTAAGAAACACTTTATAGCCATGATCCGCCAGTAAGCTCACTTTTTCATCCTCATTATGGTTAGCCGCTATGGTGCCGTAAGCGCCTCTTTGACAATCCAATAATTTCCATGGTGCCTCCTCTGAAACACCACCATATCGAATCAATTCTGAACCAATCTGAACTGTCTTGAGGCTATTATTATTAAACTGCTTGAAAAAATCTCCAGACTTAACCTCAATCTCCTTTTGGTTTTTATTAATGTTTAAAGTCAACTCACTGGTGCCTACTTTGGCCAATCTATCATCAGGAACAGGTGTTACCCATTGATCATTTGTAGTGATAAAATTTGATAGCGTATGTACACCGACATGTAACCCATTTGCTTCAGCTTTGTCTACCGCAGTCTTTAGTCCTGCCCAACCATTCGGGAAACTTTCGTTCAGTTCAAAATGACCCCAAGTTTTAAAAGGGCCATCATGATAGAGGTATTTCAAACCCGCTTTTTTGGTATATTCTATGGCCTGGTCTACGGTCGACTCACTAAAACCCATTATCATATAAGCAGCAGAAGCAGATCTAGCTTCCTTACCCCATTGCCCGTCAATTGTGGGATGAGGTAAGCCTTCTGCCACTTCAATTTTTCCGAGTGTTGCTAAAGCTGACTTTTCTGTTGAACCAAACAAGGCGATTTTTGAGCCTATCACACCACCATCGTCAAAAGCAGGTGCTACATACTTTTCCTTTCCCCAATTTTTAACCACTCGATCCTTTTGACGATTTCTGGCATAAGCCTGTAATGTGCTACCAAAATCAGCTGGCTTAGCGGCTTCAACTCGATAAAGCACATAGCGCTTTCCCGCCCTACTCAAATCCGAATAATTACCACTTTCAAAAATGTCGATTTGCGGCATTTCGTCATTTTCGTTCCATGGATATCCGCCCAGCGTTTTAGGGTTTAATGATTGAATTCCGATGGCAAAATCGTCATTCCTAACCACCCCGACTGTTTCACCAATTACACCGTTGATCGTAGTTGGAAAAGGTCCCCAAACTACAAGCTCCACAGCCTCATTTCCTGAAAGCACAACCAATTCAAGCGTGAGATGGCTTTCCTTTTCTTCAATCTTAATGTGAGCAGTTATCTGCTCATTAAATTTCAACGCAATAATTTGTTGCTCCTCTAAGCTAGCTTCAATAGGCAAAAGCAGCTCATTATCAACCCGCACCGACAATAATGGCGAGATTGTATCATTAAAATGGTAGTTAATTCCAGAAACATCATTCGCTAATTGAACTACGCTGCCATTTTTATTTATTGTTAATTCTAGGGCACCCGCATTCAAACTGATATCACCCTTGGAGCCACAACCAAACAATATTGAAAAACTCAATATTGCTATGAATGCGACACCCTTTTTTAAATCAATTTTCCAATCAAATGCATGCATAACAATCTAGTTTCAATTAAATTTTGCAAATAGATTTTTCCAATGAACTTCTTTGTAGGTTTCATTCAGCATTTCACTGAAGCTTGCTGAAAGACCAAAAAAGGGCATGTTCTTTTCTTCGATCATATCCTTCAAGACATTTGTGAATAATGAACTTTTCATCACTGACCTAAGCTAATGTATATAATATTTATCCCAAAAACTTGCTAAGTACTTTCCTTCGTGTTTACAGGCAAACCATTCATCGAATATCAAGAACCAGAAAACTAATATTAGCCTTTTATCTTCTGCTGTCGGCTTGTAATTGGGGTCTCCAATTTGAGCAGGAAATTGCAACTGAAGGTTACGGAACATCTCAATAATATTATAATGAAATTCCATGTTCTTGGCAACGGTGTTATCCTCAAGTTCTTGATTGAACAGATCGACTGTGGCCATGGTAGCCTCAGCATTTTTATTGGCAACTCGTAGTGATCTCACAGACACATAAGTTGTAATAATTGCTACTATCAGCGAAAGCAATGTGACACCATAGCTTAAGATCATTTCAGTACTTGTCATTTTATTATTCTTTAATTTTTTCTGCTTACAATTTCTTTATTCAACAAGGCTATAAAAATCAATTGCATTTTCACCCCAAAATTTGGCTTTGTCTACTTCTGAAAAGTTCTTTAAATATTCCTGCATTAGAACCACCGTTGTTGTAAAACTTCCAGCCAACTTACAAACAGGCCAATCAGAGCCGAACATAACTCGATTTATTCCAAAAGCATCAAATACAATATCTATAAAAGGTGTAATGTCTTCTGCCTTCCAATTGTGCCAGTTTGCTTCAGTGATTAATCCAGAGACTTTACAGTAAACATTTGGTGCTTCTGCCATCTTTCTCATAAGTGTTTCCCAAGGAACAAATACATGCTCTTTTATCAATGGCTTCGCCATATGATCAATCACAAATTGTTGATTTGGATGTTCGTTTACTAAGGCTATGGCATCCTCCAAATGCTTCGGGTAAATTAGGATGTCGTAAGTCAGGTTAGATTTGGTAAGTGCCTCAATTCCCTTATTAAAATTTTTCGTAAGCATGAACCCTTGTGCCTCAGCTTGAACGACATGTCGCAATCCCTTCAATAAGTTGTTTTGTGAAAAAGTTGAAAGTGTGTCTTCAACATTTGGAGCTTGCAAATCGACCCATCCAACTATGCCTTTTATGAAATCGTTTTCATTAGCCAGATTGAGCAAGAATTCTGTTTCTTTTAGAGATTGGTCTGCTTGCACAGCAACACAGCCATCAATCGCACAACTGTCTAACTCAGTCTTGAATTCTGCAGGTAAAAAATCACGCTTCAATACAGTCATAGAATCATTAATCCAGTCATGTCTGACAGGGTCATAATTCCAAAAATGATGGTGCGCGTCTATTTTCATTTATAGTCTTTCACATTCTGCTTTGCAGTACCAAGGCCGTCAATTCCTAATTCCATTTCATCTCCATCTACTAAATAACGTTGAGGATTCAACCCCATTCCTACACCAAATGGCGTTCCAGTAGAAATGACATCACCTGGTAAAAGTGTCATAAAATGACTGATGTAACTTACCAGTTCAGGGATCTTAAATACCATATCTGAGGTATTACTTTCCTGCATAGTTTCGCCATTCAATTTAAGCCATAAATTCAAATTATCTGGATTTTCGATTTCATCGCGGGTACTTAACCATGGTCCAAGAGGAGCGAAAGTGTCATTACTCTTCCCCTTTACCCATTGGCCCTCACGTTCCAATTGAAATTCTCTTTCGCTCACATCATTATGAAGTGTATAACCCGCTACATAATTCATTGCATCATCCTCTTCGACATAAGAAGTCTTTTTTCCAATCACAACTGCCAACTCTACTTCCCAATCTGTTTTTTTACTCCCTTTAGGAATAATGACATCGTCATAAGGACCACAGATTGCAGACGTAGATTTAAAGAACAGCACTGGCTCTTTTGGTAATTGCATACCACTTTCTTGTGCATGTTTGGCATAATTCAAACCCACACAAACAATTTTGGAAGGCCTTGCAATAGGCGAACTTAATCGCTCATTCTTGCCCAATTTAGGGCAATTATCAATATTCTTAGAAAGCCAAGTGATCAATCTTTTGATGCCATCGGTTTCAAAAAAGTGTTCATCATAGTCTTCACCAAAACTACTAACATCAAGTTTTTGACCTCTTTTGTTAATTATCCCGGGCTTGGTATTTCCCTCCTGTCCAAATCGAATTAATTTCATCTATGTATTTAATTTTAAAAAACCTCCATCTATTGGGTAATCTGTTCCAGTAATAAATCCTGCTTCATCAGAACATAAAAATAAAGCTAGGTTCGCAATTTCCATTGGTAATCCCATCCTACCAATTGGTTGAGTAGCTGATAGATTATCAAACATTTCCTTTTCCTTTCCGGGGTAGTTTTTAGCGATAAAACCATCAACAAATGGCGTGTGCACGCGCCCTGGAGAGATACTATTACAACGAATATTATCCTTCACATAATCTTTTGCCACTGATAAAGTCATAGACATTACAGCGCCTTTGCTCATTGAATAGGCAAAGCGATCGGCTATTCCAACGGAGGAAGCGACAGAAGCCATGTTCAAAATCACCCCACCATTTGCCTTCATATGGCCTATACAACTTTGCATGCCATTATATACTCCTTTGACATTTACATTATAAATGCGATCGAGGTCGTCCTCAGAAGTCCCTTCGAGGTTACCCACATGGGCTATTCCAGCATTATTGATCAGAACATCTATACCAGCTTTTGAAGCTATTTCATCTACAACTTTTCTCATCTCACTTTGATTAGAAACATCGCATTTATAACCTTCCGCTTTATTGCCAACATTGCGAATTTCATCCACAACAATTTTCAAATTTTCGTCATTCGAGTCTATTAATTGCACGGTAGCCCCAGCATCAGCAAGTACCGTAGCTATGGCCCTCCCAATCCCAGAACCTGCACCTGTTATGACGGCATTCTTACCTTCTAATCTAAACTTGCTCATAATCCATTTCCTTTTCACTTAACCAATAAGAACCATTAGGGTATTCGAATGTATTTAACGAGTCCATCTTCATCGTAATGCTATACCCCGCTGCCTGAGGAACTACATAAGCAGCATCCTTAATTTCGACCGGACTTTCAAAATGCTCATGTAAATGGTCTACATATTCAACTACTCGACCGTCCATACTTCCACTTATGCATATATAATCAATCATTGCCAAGTGCTGAACATACTCACAAAGCCCCACACCTCCCGCATGAGGGCAGACTGGAATTTTTAATTCATTGGCCATCATTAAAACTGCCAATACCTCGTTGACGCCTGCCAACCGACAGCTATCAATTTGACAGAAATCCAAAGCCCCGGCAGTCATAAACTGTTTAAACATCACTCTGTTCTGACAATGTTCACCTGTTGCAATTTTAACTGGATAAATGGCTTTAGCAATTGCTTTATGGCCCAAAATATCATCTGGAGAAGTCGGTTCTTCAATCCATAATGGGTAGAAATTTCTTAGGGCATCCATGTTAGTAATGGCCTCATCAACGTCCCATTTTTGATTGGCATCCATCATCAAAAAACGCTCATCGCCAATTTCTTCTCTGATAATCGTTGCCCTGCGAATGTCATCTTCCAAATTGCTCCCCACTTTCATTTTCATATGAGTCCAACCCTCTGCTATTGCTTCCTTACAAAGCCTTCTAATTTTCTCATCCGAATATCCCAGCCAACCAACCGAAGTCGTATAAGCCGGGTATCCAGTTGTCTCCAATTCTTTAATTCTCTCTCTTTTGGTAGCTTCTAATTTTCGAAGGTTTCGTAATGCTTTATCAGGGGTAATAACATCAGTGATGTAGGTGAAATCTACGCATGCCACTAATTCTTCAGGTGACATGTCTGCAATTAACCGCCAAAGCGGTTTGTTTTCAGCCTTTGCAAACAAGTCCCAAATGGTATTTACAACTGCCCCCATTGAAATGTGCATTACGCCCTTTTCAGGACCTAACCAGCGCAATTGACTGTCTCCATTTAAAGTCCTCCAAAAAACGCCCATGTTTTCAGTAATCTCAGACAATTTCCGCCCTACTACCATCGGCATGAATGCCTTAATTGCTTCTACGCAAATGTCATTACCTCTACCAATTGTAAATGTCAGTCCGTGACCTTCGAGCGCAGGTATATTTGTTTTAAGAATGAGATAAGCTGCTGAGTAATCCGGATCTGGATTCATCGCATCCGATCCGTCTAATGTCTTACTTGTAGGGAAACGAATATCTCTCACCTCATAGCCTACAATTTCACATTCCTTTTCTAGCATAATGCAATCTTGTTAATTATGGAAACGTTTACTACGTGTTTATATACCCTTTATAACACTATTTTTGCTTTAAATATATAATAAGTCAAAATAATAGGTAAATTAATGTTAGTGAAAGCAACATTACTTAAGAGAGGCACCAGCCCTGAGCAATCATTTTCAGTGGGTAAACATGATTTTCAGCACTTCCTTAAGGTTTGGCATTACCACAGTGCGCTTGAATTAGTGTATATAATTCAAAGCGAGGGAACACAATTTATAGGTGACAATATTGATCGGTTTAAAGCTGGTGATTTAATGCTTTTAGGAAGTAATTTACCACATATGTACCAGAATGATGAAGCTTATTTTGAAGAAGCTTCATCATTAAGGGCAGAGGCAATTGCCATTCATTTTGATTTGCATTTTTTGAAGAATAATATTGAAGAAGTCCCTGAGTTCAGCATTATTCAGACGATGATCAATCGCTCAAAATTTGGACTTAAATTCTCCTTAGAAACAAAGGACAAAATAGGACCAATGATTCAATCTTTATTGAATTTGAAGGGTTTTGAAAAAATGCTTCTTTTTCTAAAAATTTTAAACTTGATGTCTAAAGCTGTCGATGTTAAGACTATTGCAAGCCCTGGTTTTATTAATCATTTCAAAGCAGCTGAAGATACTAGATTAGATAAGATCTATGATTACGTTTTGCACAACTTTCAAGAGGATTTGGCTATTGATCAAGTAGCTGATTTAGTAAGCATGAACAAATCTTCTTTTTGCAGGTACTTTAAACGTACTACCCAAAAAACCTTTACAGATTTTCTTAATGAAGTGAGGATCGGATATGCTTGTAAAATGTTAATGGAGCGGAAAATGGGAGTGCTCGTAATCAGCTACCATTGTGGATATAACAATGTTTCTCATTTCAATCGGCAGTTCAGAAAGAAGACCAACATGTCTCCAACGGAATACGTTTTACAAAGAAACAATGCTTAGAGGAGCTCAATTTTATTTTAATCACATCCAAAGGATACAATGTAATTTGGATTTTAAATAACTAATTAAGAGAGTATTATGATGAGAATAACCTTTTCTATCTTGATCATTTCCCTGCTGACCTTAAACTTTTTAAGTGCCCAAAAATGGGAAGTAACTGAAGTTAGTTCGCTACCAAAGGCTGTTTCAAACAATGCCGTGGTAGAAGGGTTTATTGGCAATACGCCTTATGTCTTTTCATTTGGCGGGCTTGACGAAACAAAAAAATTCTCAGGAATCCATTTGAACTCTTATCGGTACAACACGGTCACTAAAGAGGTCATTACAATTCCTGATCTACCTGACACGTTAGGCAAAGTAGCAGCAGGGGCCAGTAGAATTGATGACATTATTTATATCATTGGTGGCTACCATGTATTCAGCGATGGCAAGGAATTGTCATCTAACAAAGTGCACCGTTACGACATTAAGAATAACAAATACCTCACAGATGGCGCTCCAATTCCTGTGGCTATTGACGACCATGTACAAGTGGTTTGGCAAAACCGTCTGATCTATGTAATTACTGGATGGAGTGACAAAACCAATGTACCGAATGTTCAAATCTATGACCCATCGGCAGATTCTTGGACAGTCGGTACGGCAACACCAGACAATCACGAATACAAGTCCTTTGGAGCTTCTGGTGCTGTTGTCGGAAATACAATCTATTACTATGGAGGTGCGGAGTATGCCACTCAATACCCGATTCAAAACAAACTAAGAAAAGGTATCATTGACCCAATTGACCCGAGTCAAATCACTTGGTCGGTTTCTATACCAGATAGAGAGATTGTGGGTTACCGTATGGCCGCTACAAATATTGGTAACGTAATACATTGGATTGGTGGGAGTGCAGTCACCTATAATTACAATGGCATCGCCTATAATAAGTCTGGTGGTGTGCCTCCTATCAACCGCGCCTTCTCGGTATCGACTTACGATGACACAAAATTAAATATCACTTCTGCACCAGCCCCTATGGACCTTAGAGGTATCGGCTCTATCACTACAACGGTGAAGTACATTATTGGAGGCATGTTAGCCGACCAAAAAGTAAGCAATAAGATTTTTAGGTTAGATTGGAAATAAATTTAAACAGTCTTACTTTCACTTTTCAAGAAAGTGAATTCGCAAGTTACCAAATCATTGAATGGTGATTTCATCCACGAACAACCAGGCCTTTTGACCAGCACCAACATGCCAGATTGGAAGTTGCTTGACATTTTTAACAAAGACTTTTACAAAACGTCCGTAGATATTTTCTTCTTCAATAGTAACCCGATTGACCAATCGTCTTGTCGAATTCTTTAGCTCATCTACATTAACCCTTATTGGTTTATCAAAATTCTTGCCATCCACCGAAAAGGACACTTCTACATATTCAGGATACATGATCCACGCACTGGCATCTTGTAACACACCGACCATAACGCGTTCAACTTGCTGGACTTTGCCAAGGTCAATCGTTGCAGATAAATCATCCACCTCAAAACCTAACCAAGAGCCGTCATCAAATTGCCGATTGCCCAATTTCTCGTCAATAAGTGTTGCTAAACCAGTGCCCTTATATTTTGGATTTGGCTGATTTTGAAGCATAATGAGTGAATTATTTGCTATTGACTGCATGGTTTTGCGTTTCTCCGGGATATCACCATCATTGGCATATTCCCATTCCATATAATCGGCTAATAACTCCTGCATTTTATCTGGAAACTGATCAGCGACATTGCGCATTTCGGTAGAGTCTTGCCTCAGGTTAGACAAGAACAACACGTCATTGTCTGGATCTAAAGGAGCCTTATTGGTCGGGTCTTTTGGAAAACCGATCAATTTCCAATCACCTTTCCGAATTGCCCAACTCACCCCTTGTTTCCATCTAAATATCTCATGTTCGGTAGTTTTCGAGCCGTCTTCAATTAATGGCCTAAGACTTTTTCCTTCTAAAACAGGTTTTTCAATATTAGCGTAATCCATGATGGTAGCAAACCAATCGATGTTCAACGCCATCTGATTTCTCGATACATTTTCTGGTATTACTCCGGGCATACTAATTATGGCAGGCACTCTTATGCCACCTTCAAACAAACTCATTTTCGAACCTCTGAAAGGCCCAGCACTTCCCCCTCCTCCAAAGGCCCGGCTTTCGACTGAATGGCCGTGATCAGACTGAAAAATTATGATGGTATTCTCTCTTAAACCTTGATCATCTAAAGTTTTCATTAATTGCCCAACCCGTTCATCTATAGTTGAAACGAAAGCTGCATAATCGCTTCGCGGATGTTCCATGTCTTTGTAATGTTCTCTCCATAAGGATGTAGGCTGCAATGGATAATGAGGCATATTAATCGCGTAATAGAGAAAAAACGAGTCATTTTTGTTTTTAGAAACAAATTCATCCGCCTTTTCAGCCATCAAATCCGGAAAATATTTACCATCCTCATAAACCTCTTTACCATTTTCATAGAGGTCATGGCGGTTCGGGCCATTCCAATAAAAGAAATGAGAATAATTGTCAATACAACCACCCATGTGTCCAAATGAATAGTCAAATCCTTGCCCATTGGGCATTGTCTCAGGGGTGAAACCCATGTGCCATTTACCAACATGGCCCGTAATATATCCGGCATCTCTCAAGGTTTCAGCGATGGTTACTCTGTCCGTAGGCATTCCCGCAACGCCTTTCATAGACGAAGCATTATTAGGCAATCCAGCGGCATGTGGGTTTAGGCCTGTAAGTAATGAAGCTCGAGAGGGTGAACACAAGGGAGCGGCAGCATAAAACTGAGTGAATTTCACTCCTTGCTTAGCCAATTGATCAATATTCGGAGTGTATAAATCTTTGGCTCCAAAGCTATTTAAGTCAACCGTTCCGTGGTCATCTGTGAGGATGATAATTACGTTTGGTTGCTGCTGAGCTGATAGACTTAAGCAAGAGAAAAACAGGGCCAATAAGATCAAACTGTAATGTCTCATACTGTTTCTAATTTACTGAATTGTAACTTCGATAGTAGATCCTGTACTTGAAACTTTCAAATCTTCGAAGGACTGCATGTCTGACTTATTTGAGTCTTTACCCACGCTCAATGTATACTTATGGCTCGTATTAAACACTTTTGCTTTGAATGAATCACCATTGATTCTCAGTGTATAAACAACCTCCTGATCCGTTTCATCATAAACCTGAACAACAGGACTATTGAAACCCGTAATCTTTAACGTAGGCAAATAGCCTTTGGCCTTTCTACCATAATTATCCTCTTGATTCATAGTGACAGGCCAGCCATCATACGGTTTTCCTCCTTCAGAAGGATTAGAGTATCGCGACCAATTCTCAAGTGTAATGTCTCTTGATTTTTTATTGAATCTCACTACTCCATATCCAGCAGCCCTGTCATGTAACTCTGCTGGTGCAACGCCACTTATAAAAGGGTTTGAAACTGCATGTACGGTCATTTTATTTCCAAATCCATCTTCATGCTCTCCGGTGTACTTTGGGGAGCCGGGGATTCTGTTATTGCCCTCATTTTTTGGAAACCATCTTCGCGGGTAAAAATTAGCAATTGAAGGAACACATAATGCAAAACCGGAATCGTTGTATTCATCCACACCATATTGAACTGTACTTCCCAAATGTTGGTCACCTGCAATATGTACCGCAAACGCTTTTCTTATTGTTTTTACCGCTTTGTCTCTCCCTGTCCTTGGCCAACCATTGGAGTCCATATCAGTAACCGGCATATCATCTGGTGCATAACCATTTTTTGGATAAATCTCCAAGCTTGGGAAGTTAGCATCGCTAATTTCTGAAGAAGGCATAGTCACCACATCGGCAAAAATCGTTTGGGATAAAACGGCTTTCATCTGTGTGTCTTCCTGCCAATCTGAAGCCCAATATTCAAGAAAATCTAACTGCCTGTCGCCTAACAGAACAGCACCTTTTACATCTGAATCCTTTTTGACGTTAAAACTCTTATTACGTGCCCAACCATTGACAACATTTGCTTCTGGCATCAATCCACGAGGAGCAGATTTAAACTTTCTGTCTTCTAATATGGCAAAACTGACTCCTCCATAATTTAAGTCTGTAAAGTAGGTCCCAATTCCTTGTTCAACAGGTTTTACATCAAATGGATCAGGCAAATGTGACGTTTGGGTTCGTTCGACCATTTTCACCCAATCCGCTGGCATTTTATATCCTCCACCGTCTTGCGCTGTTCCTCCAATAGCACTCGGAGTTGCCTTTCTTCCACCAGCTCCCCAAATATTACCGTGATAAACATCATGATCATCTGGCAAACTAATTGTCGGAATATCTGCCGTTAAATCCGCAAAAGCCCAACTCCACAAATACCATTTATAGAGGTAGTCAAGGGTTCCGTTCTTTCTATCTGCCCAAGTTGGACTTGATCCTTCATATACTTGATCACCACTAAAAAACAGAATGTCTGGTTTGTGTTGAACCATATTATCAATCATGTCGGTATGCGGAAACCATATGCCCCAGTCCCAAGGGAATTTACCTACGTCTAAACCTCCCCATTTTTTGGGGTCCGGCCTGACATTGTTATGATTTCCAGTAAATGCAGCAACTACTAGTTCCTCTTTATCTATCGGATTTTTTCGCAGTGTACCTGTGGCATAAAAAGTTTTCTCGCCAGTTGTCTGCTTTAAATTATAACCTATTCTATAGTCTACATCAACTTGATCATCCCAATTCTCCATTCTAAAATGGGCAGTGAATCCTGGTTTAACAATTTCAGTTTCCTGCAATTTCTCCCAAGCCCCATTTTTCTCAATTTCAATCCAAGAAGTACTATTGTCTCTTTCTCCGATCGGCATTAATTGTGCAGTAAGTTTAACAGAATTAGCATGTATGGTATGTTGTGTCCCGATAACTGGCCCTCCATTTCTATTTGGGTGCATGTCTACTTTCGTACCTTGAATCTCCCAATTATCAAACTCAAATCGACCCTTCTTGGCTTCAGGGTCAGGGTTAGAAACTAAGGCGATGCTACCTATTAACCTGTCATGACCAATATCTATATTTTCAAGCCGACCAATTTCCACTTTCCCAGAAGTCACTATAGCGGTAAGGCCATTATAGTAACCATCAATTTTGGCCATTATCGTTAGACTAACTTTATCTTCATAGGGATTCACTTTAAGGTCAGTCTCATAAATACTGCTATTTGCTTCTCCAAAATCATGGAATGAAAGGATGCCAGAAGCACTCAAGCTTACATATAAGCCTCCATTTTTACCATAACTATGATGTATTAAAGCGGCCTGTCTATAGTCTTGACCAGGGCCAGCACCTAAAAGCATTCCAGCACTTGCGTTATTGTTGATCAATTCCTTCATATTGATTTCAATTGAAGCTTCAAAGGTTCCTTTCCTATCAGACAAATTGGCCGTCAGAACATGAACTGTCCTCATCGGATTCACTTCGTTTAGGCAGACCAACACACCGTTTTCCAAGTTCCAATCTTGCAATCTGTTGGCCCAAAAATCAGGCCCCACCCAGGTGCGATCAACATCAGAAAATTCAGCTGTGAATTTTTCACCTGTTCCACATGCACTTATGGTCAATACTGCAAATGCGGTAATCACTAAGTATTTCAGCGTCGATCTCTTCATGGTTATTTAAGTAAATCTTTAATTTTAATTCTTTGGAACACCAAATCGGCAGCACTGCCTTCATAAAGAATTCCAATGGTTTCTTCATCAATGGTTGTCATGCATGAGTAACCTCGCCCACTTCCTTCATCGATCAAAAGTTGATGCTGCAAAGGCCATGTATCACCTTGATCCTTGCTTAGTTTAATGGTCATCTTCTCTCTTTTTTCAATAGAGTTCGGATTTGAAAACAGCAAATAGTCTTTCCCTTTATATTGATGCTTTATTAGACTAGCCATACATACAGGTTCTTGAAGAGCACTTCTAGAAGTTGAATGTACTTTCCATGTTTGTCCCATATCTGAAGTTGTATAAATCGATCTTGACCCGCCACGATTATCACGCATGTTGAGCATCAACTCGCCCGGTGCCAATTCCACAACTTGTGCTTCAGTAGTATTTGGTTTTGCACCCAGTCCAATTTCCCATGTCTCACCTTGGTCCATACTGTATATGATTGTAGAATGTGGCATTTCTTTTTCATCCTTGTATTGAGCTGGAAACACCAATGTACCATCTTTCATGGTGATCCCTTTTCCGGGCCCTTGAAGTAGCAAATGCCATTTTGGATCCTTAATCTGACTGGTAATATTAATAGGCTTTGACCAAGTTAGCCCATCGTCCTCACTCTTAGAAAGCATTAACTGACTTGTTTCCTGTGGCGTCATTCCTTGCTTTGATGCCCACCAATTGCGCTCTCCAGGATGACCATGTGCCCAAACAGCTGCTACCCATATTGTACCTGTTTTGTCATCTACTAAAATAGCTGGATCACCAATTCCATTTTGCTCTTGTGGAAGCCCACCCCATTCTCCCATGTCCATAATGACTTTCATAGGCCCCCATGTGACTCCACCATCAGTACTCCGGTTTAAACCAATGTCCACATCTTCTTGAAGATCAACAGCACCATTTCTTCTAATGTCATAAACAGCAAGTAAGGTGCCCTTCTTAGAAGTGACTAGCCCTGGAATCCGGTAGGTATGTACGTCATCATCATTATGCTGTCTAAGCAATATTGGCGAATCATCAATTATAGGTAATCCTTTACATCCAAAAAGTAATATTAAGCCAAGAATTCCAAGGTATTTCATCATTGCAGTTTTACACAAGTAGGGAATAAAAGTCCATATTCTAATTATCCTCTCCTGTCATTATATCACCCAACTGTGTCATTTTAAACCTGTCGAGTGTAGCAGAAGTATGCTCTTCCACCATAATATTTTCCATCTTTTTGATGATATCTGGATGGTAAGCAGCAATGTCATTTTGTTCAGCGGGATCATCTTTAAGATTATAAAGCTCCACTTTCATATTCCCTTTTTTAATGTTCTTTCGAATGCCTTTCCAATCTCCCATTCGAATGGCCTGCTGACCTTGGTATTCTGGAAATTCCCAGTACAAATATTCACGATCGGCTTGTTCACCTTTACCCGTCAATGTTGGTAAAAAACTTACGCCATCAGTGTCTGCTGGCACTTCAGAATTAGTCAACTCACCAACGGTCGCCATCACATCCCAAAAAACAGAGATATGATCTGTCTTTGAACCCGCTTCTATTTGCCCAGGCCATGCAGCAATCATAGGTACGCGAATACCTCCTTCATAAGTATATCCTTTGGTACGTCCTGTTTTTGTCTGGAATGGTGCTGCGCTTTCAAAGTATTCAGCATCAACACCACCTGTATAGGTTGGGCCGTTGTCCGATGTGAATATGATCAATGTGTTTTCATAAAGACCTAGCTCCTTTAGTTTAGCTACAATCTCACCTACTTGATCATCCAAATAAGTAATCATTCCGGCATAAGCGGCCTTTGGTGATCTGTGGGGGAAATACCCTCTGTCTCCAACGTAGGGCTCTTCTTCTCCCCATAATTTAATATACCGATCGGTATATTCCTGAGGAACTTGTATTGGAAGGTGCGGAATTGGAGTTGCATAGTACATGAAAAATGGATTCTCCTTATTCTCCTCTATAAAATTGATGACTTCTGTTTGCATTAATGCCGGAGCGTAGTCAGGCTGCTTGTTGAACATGTCATAACTGGCAGGGTCCATTGGGTCTGCTTCTTCTGGTAATTTTTGTCGAGGTGCTACTAAATCATTTTCAGTCCATACTTTCTCAGTGTTTTTCCAAAGGTGCTTTGGATAAAGCTGATGTGCCTGACGTTGACAGTTGTAGCCATAGAAGAAATCAAATCCTTTTTTAGTCGGAATACCATCCGTTAATGGTGCGCCTAACCCCCATTTGCCAACAATACCGGTTTTGTAACCTGCATTTTGTAAAACATTGCCCACAGTCATTGTACCATTCGGAATAGGTCTTTGCCCTTCTAGATTTGGATCATAGACTGACTTATCATAATTCCAAACTTCTCCACGAGAAGCCCACTCATCGTTACCTCGAATATGAGCATTGCCTGGGTGTTTACCAGTCATCAGCATGTACCTCGCTGGGGCACAAACTGGAGCTCCAGAATAATGTTGCGTAAACATCATCCCATTTTTAGCTAATGCATCAATATTGGGGGTTTGAATTTTAGTCTGCCCATAAATACCAAGTTCTCCATAACCCAAATCATCGGCCAGAATGTAAATAATGTTTGGTTTGGAAGGTACTTCTTCTGTTTCTCCGCAACCAACAATTGATATTGCTACAAAAAGTAAAGCAAGAATTTTTTTCATGATTAGTTAAGATTAAAAATGAGTAATGAATTTAAGAAGAAATTATCTTCAAAAAAGCAGTTAATTTTTCTTTAAAGTTTCGACAAAGGATTGATCATATCGCCTTCTAGAATGTGTTTTCCAAATGGTATCTGTTCGCCAAAGGGGCTTTACAAGCTCTGTTTCCCATTGATGGAACTCAATCAACATTTGTTTTAGAATATCAGGTTCCTTATTGCTTAGGTCAATTTGTTCAGCAACGTCATTTGATAAATTATGTAAACGGGGAGGTATATCATCGAACCAGATCAATTTCCAATTCCCTTTTCTCATTGCGCCCGCATGCCCCAGTCTCCAGAAAAGTGCTTCATGAGGAATCTCATTAGTCCGATTCGATATAAAAGGCAGCAAATTTTTCCCGTCTAAATTCTCCTTTGGAATTCCTCCTGCAGCAGCAATTGCAGTTGGCAGTATGTCCAAAGTGATTATTTGGTCTTCATAGATCGTCCCTTTCTTGATTTCCTTTGGCCATTGTGCTACGAAAGGAACATGGATTCCTCCTTCTAGAAATGTCCCTTTAGTTCCAGAATAGGGCGCGTTTAAAGATGCGTTATAAGGCATTGCACCTCCGTTATCATTTGTGAATATTACTAAAGTGTTTTCTTCAAGCCCGAGTTTACGAAGTTGATCCATTACTTTACCTACATTTTCATCCAAAGAACGTGTCATGGCTGCATTCACTGCACGTTGTTTCGTTTCAAAATTCAATTCAGCTTCCTTCAAATAATCAGCACGTGCATGCATTGGAGTATGAGGAGCATTAAATGAGAGGAAAAGAAAAAAGGGGTTTTCCTTATTTCGTTCGATATAATCAACCGCCTGATTTCCAAATTCATCGGTTAAATAAGCCAATTCATCTGCAGGAATTTTGATTCCGTTACGTTCTATATTATTTGCTTTTCCAGGAGTATAAGGGCTGCCACCTTTTAGCATCCCAAAAAAATCATCGAAGCCTCTTAGATTAGGATGGAACTGTGGTTTCTCCCCCAAATGCCATTTCCCTATCAATCCAGTATGGTAACCTTCCTGTTTTAAATAATCAGCTATAGTTTTTTCAGTGACAGCAAGACCAATAGAGTCTGGGTCATTATTCTCAAAATTACCACCAATATTATACTCATGACCAAATCGCTGCTGATAACGACCAGTCAAAAGTCCGGCCCTTGATGGACTACAAACAGGCCCGCTGACATAGGCATTCATAAATTGAACTCCGTTTGCGGCAATAGCATCAATATTTGGGGTTCGAATTAATTGATTTCCATTCAAGCTGAAATCCGCAAAACCCGCATCATCAGAGAAAATTACGATGATATTAGGCTTGTCTTGATGTTTTTGAGCTTCACAGGCCCCAAGAAAAGCTATAATACTTAGGAGGAATATATTCTTCATTCTATAATATCAATAGGCCATTCCACTAGTTCATTAATCGCCTTGTCAATTGGCATTTGGGCATCAACACTTTTTAAATAGTCAGTCAAGACAGTTGCCAATTCTTTCAACTTGCCTGGGTTTGAATTTGCCTGATTTGATTTCTCTCCAATATCTTCTAGAAGATTAAAAAGCTCAAAACTTCTGTTTGTGTGGTAATAAATCAATTTCCAATCACCGAGCCGTACCGTAGATGTTGAGCCAATACCTGGACCTAAGGGGCCCCACCTATTCGGATAATGCCAGAACAATGGCCTATCATAAACGGCATCTCCTCCTTTTAAAACTGGTATAAGACTTACTCCATCTATAGGCTGAACTGTCTTAGGTTCCTTGATACCTGCCATCTCTAAAACCGTTGGGAAAAAGTCCTCAATGATTACGTGTGAATCACTCACTGAATTTGGTTTAACTTTTCCAGGCCATTTTACTAGCATCGGCTCTCTAATTCCTCCTTCATGAGCTGATCCTTTACCACTACTTAAAGGTAGATTATGTGTATGCTTTTCACCACCTCTACCTACCGCACTAAGTCCTCCATTATCCGACATAAATACAATAATGGTATTATCATCTACGCCCTTTTCTTCCAAGAAATCCATTATATCACCAAGGCTTTTGTCCATTCCCTCCACCATTGTAGCATATTTCGCTTCCGTTGAATCCATGCCCGTATCATAATACTTTTGAAGAAATCGATCATCACCTTGAATTGGTATATGCACAGCATAATGAGCCATATACAGGAAGAATGGCTGATCATTTTCCACCGCTTTGTTGGCAGCATCAATGGCTTCAAGTGTAATTGCCTCTGTTAAGTAAATATCCTTTCCATGGTATTTTTCAAGACCTGGAACTGCCCAAGTAGTCCTATTTGGCCTGTCATTCCCGAAAGATTCTAATCCATAATAATTTCCAGGAGCACCAGCTGCATGTCCAGCTATATTTACATCGAAACCAATATTTAAAGGCTCCGCAGCAGGAGTTCCAATCGCACCAAGATGTGCTTTACCTGAATGAATCGTATAATATCCCGCATCCTTCAGTAATTGCGGAAGTGGTGTAGCATAAATGGCATTTGGAGTATCTTTTACTGGACTCATTCCATTCACATTCCAATCTGGCTGTTTTAATATCTCGCCATCTGCAACTGGTTGCTTGTCCTTTTGTAAGGTCCAATTGGTCACTCGATGTCGCGCTGCATTCATGCCTGTCATCAAACTGACCCTGGTTGGAGTACACACTGAAGTAGCATAAGCATCAGTGAATTTCATTCCCTCAGCAGCAAGGCGCTCCATGTTTGGAGTTTGATAGATTTTATTGAAAGCTGTCTTTTCGGTCCAAAAAGGCACTGATGTATCTTGCCAGCCCATATCGTCCACCATAAATACAATGATGTTTGGAGGACTTTGCTCTTCATTACTTTCACTGCATGCTGACAATAGCAATAAGATGATAAGACTATAGTTTTTTATACTCATCTATTACGGTTTTTAATTCTTTCACTAAATCTGGGTAATCAGCGACAAGATTATTCTCTTCTCTTATGTCTTTCTCAAGGTCATACAATTGCATATCATATTCAGCATTTTTTCCATTGTCAGTCCAACCGCCAGAACCTTTTGCATCGATCAATTTCCATTTCCCTTTGCGCACAGCAAATGTTCCATTAATCCCATGGTTAATGGTGTATTCTCTTGGCTTAAATCCGTCCTTATTAAGAAGCAAATTCAAAATGCTATTACTATCCTCAACTTCTACAAGTTGCTGTGTCAAATCTGCAAAAGTAGCCATCATATCAGTCATAGAAACAATCTCATTATTTACTGTACCAGCGTTTACATTACCCGGCCAGCGGACTATAAATGGCACTCTATGGCCTCCTTCCAATGCGTCAGATTTCATTCCTCTAAAAACATGATTTGCGCGGTGAGCAAATTGCTTTTTATCAGCTGGAGTCCAATGTGCTCCGTTGTCGCTAGTGAATACAATCAAAGTTTCATCTTCAATTCCAAGTGCTTCCAGTTTCTGCATGATTGCTCCAACAGATTGGTCAACTTGTACCACAAAATCACCATAGACCCCAGCCTCAGATTTTCCTCGAGCAGCTTCATTTGGCAACCAAGGGGTATGGGGCGCTGTTAAGGGAAGATAAAGGAAGAAAGGGTTTTCTTTATCTGTTGCTTGTTCTTCTATATAATCAAGTGCAACAGTTGTAAGATGCTCTAAAGTCTCTTCTAATTTAAAATCCTGCTGCAAGTCAGATGCACGCCAAAAAACACCGCGCTGGGAATTTTCAAATTCAATTTTACTGGTTATTGGCTTAGTGAGTTTTCCGTTACTGATGTAGCAATAAGGTGCAATGTCTAATGATGAGGGAATTATATAGCTATAATCAAATCCTCTTTCTGTTGGCCCTCCACCAATCTGCCCATCATAATCTACATTCTCAGTGCCTGGGTCACTCCATTGATCACCATCTAAAAGCGGAAGCGTTGTGTTCTTTTTAGGCCAGTCTAATCCTAAATGCCATTTACCAATGGCAGCGGTATTATAGCTTGCTTCTGAAAATAGCCCTCCAAGTGTCAGTCTTTCTTCAGCAATTAAAGGTGGATCATAACCAACTAGCACCCCTGATTTTAATCGAGTTCGAAAGGCATACCTTCCCGTGAGCAATCCATACCTAGTAGGTGTACATACTGCAGCATTTGAATGAGCATCCGTAAAATGCATTCCTTCATTTAACAACTGATCAATATTGGTTGTAGGAGTTCCTGAATTTGGATTTAAAGCGCGCACATCTCCATATCCCATATCATCTGCCAAAATAAAAATGACATTGGGTAATTTCTCTTGCTCCTCAGCACTGTTTTCACAGGCTGTAATAATCATTAATGAGAAGGCTACAAAAACAAAGTGCTTCATTCTTAGTCTTAAGGAGTTGACAATATATCAAAAACTGATGAGTTGTTTGGCAAAAATTTAATTTTAGCAAACCTAACAAACCCGACTAAAGGAGAATAAGATTTCTTAAAAGGCTACTTATTGAATAGACTCTTTTTTGCACTGAAATTGATAGCCCCAAATTTTAGGTATAAAAAATAACAGCCATTTCTGACTCTCTTTTTTGGGCCCAACCTACTCTTTGTTTCAGTTGGCAGGGCTGAGGGATTGCTCATTCGCATTTGGTATGCCGCGCAAGCCCTCGTAAATCTCCCAAGGTCGATTTCGAACTGGGTTCTCATCCCTAATTACTTCATTAGAATAATTAAGGGATAAAAAAAGACAGTCATTTCTGGCTGTCTTAGTGTGGGCGCTGAGGGATTCGAACCCCCGACCCCCTCGGTGTAAACGAGGTGCTCTGAACCAACTGAGCTAAGCGCCCCAATGCGTTTGGAACTGCAAAGGTAATATTGGTTTTAACTATTGCAAACACTTATTCAAAATTCTCAAAAATATTTTTAAATAAATTTAATTTCAGTCAGCTACATAATTTTAATTATCATGCGCTCAGCTCATTTTACAAACTTTTATCTATGACTCTAGCCCAGTTTAAGGCCCTTTATGATCAGTACTATACTTCAATAAAAAATTTCGTCTACTACAAATGTGGTGATGTTGACTTGGCTGAAGACGTGACGCAAGATTCATTTATGAAGTTATAGGAAAAAAGAGAGGAGATAAAAGACGAAAGAGTCAAGAGTTACCTCTATACAATAGCAAATAACAAGTTTCTTAATAAAGTACGTCATGATAAAGTCGTGCTTGGATTTGTGGAAAAACAAACCGATCAAGTAAATGAAGAATCACCAGAGTATGCGCTTGAAGAGAAAGAATTTAAGGCGGAGTTAGAGGAGGTTCTGGCTGGAATGACAGATAAACAAAGAGCGGTTTTTCTGATGAACAGAATAGACGACTTGACTTATAAAGAAATTGCAGAAAGGTTGGAAAGAAACCAATGAAAGCAGTTGAAAAAAGGATGCATAGGGCATTGCGCACTCATTGCCGGAAAAATAACGATCACCGAGTTTGAAGATAAAGGTAGTTTCACTTATAAGATGCTATTCGATAATTATCCCGAAACGTACGAATCTGATTCTGTCGATGGATTTAATCTAGACAGTTTTACGCTAAATGGTTTTTATAGAAGTAACGGCACTTTCGAGGTAATCGAAGATGAGGATGAAGAAGTTTGTCATCATGGGAACTTCACAGAAACTCATGAAAGTGAATTGACAATTACATTCGCAGACGGTTCTTGGGAATCATTGAGTAGCAATGGTGAAATCAGAGAAACTGATAATAGTTTCGAAGTCATTAGCGCCAATTTTACAGGTTCAAATTCTGATGAAGATACCTTCACTGGTTCTGTACTTGAAACGCTGATCCTTGATTACGAATGTAACCGAGATGTATTCATTTTCACTGCTGGAATAGAGGCTTGGACAGTAAATGGAAACAACATAGAAGTCGACTTCGGTGATGGTTCATGCGACAACATTGTTTCAATTACAATGGATGGTTCAACTATCGAAATTGATCTTGATAAAGATTGGTTCGGTGACGATGAAGACGAAGAGGGAGATGATGAAGACGAAGGATAATAAATAATAAAGAAAATGGTGACGATAATTAATTTTATGGTTAAGCAAAACTAAGTCACCAATTCTTAGGTTGAGGAGGGGGACTGTGAGGACGGTTCCCCTATTTTTTTAAAGACATTTTAATAAGCTCTCCAATCCCATACCCCGAGACCCTTTGATCAATAGATAGTCTTCCATTATTGGATTCAAGACTAAAAAAGTAGCTAGTTCTGTTTTGGTCATAAAATACAATGCATTGGGATTCCCTTGTTTTCCGGACCTAGATAACTCACCACAGAATATTACTTTATCGATTTGAAGGGCTGCAGTGAGCTTCCCAAGGTTTACATGAGCGCCTTTACTGGATGCTCCAAGTTCAAACATATCACCGAGAATAACGGCTTTACTACCGTCCAGTTTACCTAAGCTTTCAAGGGCTACCTGCATTGAAGAAGGATTCGCGTTATAGGCATCCAAAATAATTTTAATGCCACCCTGCTCAATTAATTGGGACCTATTGTTCTCTGAAATATAATCAGCTACAGCTTCATTTGCACTGTTTTCTTCTACTTCAAAAAATCTACCAACACAAAGTGCCGCACTGATGTTTTCAAAATTATATCCTCCCGAAAGCTGAGTACTAGCCTTGAGATTTCTGTCCGTTTTGTATTCAATTAATGGTGTAGAAGTCAATAAGGTCGCAGCAAAGAAATCACCATCAGTTCCATAGAATATGGGCGCCTTCACTCTTCTTTTTGCCATATTGGCCAAAATCTCATTTTGAGAGTTTACAAAAACCACCCCTCCACTTTGAATAAGGAAATTATACAATTCACTCTTACCTCTGATGACACCTTCAATACCACCAAACCCTTCTAGGTGTGCTTCACCGATATTTGTAATTAGCCCGTGAGTAGGTTCTGCTATTTTACAAAGCGTTTCTATTTCACCAATATGATTAGCGCCCATTTCGATAATGGCTATTTCTGTATTTTCTTTAATTGACAAAAGTGTAAGCGGCACCCCAATGTGGTTATTTAGGTTACCAACGGTTGCGACCACCTCATACTTTTGGGCTAACACATCGCGCATTAGCTCTTTGGTAGTAGTTTTCCCATTTGAACCTGTGATACCAATAAACGGGATATTGAGGTGCTTGCGATGGAAATTGGCCAGCTGCTGCAAAGCTTCTAACCCATCATTTACCAGGAAGTAATTGTCATTCTTTACATAAGACGCATCATCAACCACTGCAATGACGGCTCCTTCGTCAAGTGCTTTCTCTGCGAATTTGTTGGCATTAAAATTTGGCCCATTTAATGCAAAAAAAACTTGCCCTTTTTGTACTGTTCTCGTATCAGTAGATACACCAGTGGATTTTAAAAAATGTTGGTATAGTTTTTCAATCATAATTTTGAACCATAAATTATTGCTGCTAAGTTCTAAGGTAATACAGAAATCAATACTTCGTGCGTTAATCTATCATCAACAAGAGTAATTAGTTAAATTTATAGCGAATTCTATTATATGGGGCGATACTTTTTAATTCTTCTCTTTCTTTTACCTAACCTGGTTTTCGCTCAATATCAGTTTCAATTTAAAAACGATGTGGCGCTAACCATTAATGGAGAACCAACTGACTTAAGTTGGGCTGGAGGATTGAATTCTGGGCAATTTCAAAAACTGGATTTAAATGCGGATGGCATTGAAGACCTGGTCATCTATCATAGGATGTCAAAACAGGTAGCCACTTTTCTGACACTGAACAATGAATACATTTTTAGTCCAGATTTTGCCGCATTACTTCCTCAAGAAATTAATGAGTACTTGATTATAAAGGATTTCGATTGTGACGGACTCAAGGATATATTCACAAGTTCACCTTTTGGTATAAAAGTCTTTAAAAATATCACTGCAGGCACAATTTTACAATGGGAATTGGCAGCCGAAGTGCTTCAATTTGATAGTGGAATAAATATTCAAGTAAACTCTCAAGACATCCCCGGTATTGAAGACATCGATGGTGATGGTGATCTTGATATTTTAACCTACCGGTTTACCAACTCCAGTACCATCGATTACTATCGCAATACAAGCATTGAAAACACAAATGAATGTGGCCAATTGACTTTTACCAGAGACACCAGGGTTTGGGGTGATTTCGAGGAGTGCAGCTGCAATGATATTGTGTTTGGTACACGTTGTATTCCAGGGGGTATTACTAATAATGACATTATAGAATTAGGCATTGAAAAAATTGAACATGCTGGCGGTAAAACAATTCTTCCAATTGACTTTGACAATGATGGAGACATGGATTTGATCACCTCAGATGAATTATGTGAAACGCTCTATTATATGGAAAACGTAGGTGATAATATGACCGCAAGAATGACAGCCTTCTCCAGCTTCCCAGAGTCTGATCCTGCCGCTTTTTACATTTTCCCATCAGCCTTCTTTGACGACTTCGATTTTGACGGCATTAAAGATTTGGTGATCTCCTCAAATGCTGGTGAAAACATATTAAATGGGGTAGATTTTACCAATAATACGAGCATCTATAAGAACACAGGCAGCAATACCAATATCGTTTTTTCAAATGCAATTCCATTTCTCCAAGACAAAATGCTCGATATTGGCGAAACAACTTACCCTGCTTTGGTGGACTTTGATGCAGATGGTGATTTAGATTTATTTGTCGGTAATAGAGGGCTTTTAGAAGCAGGTGGTTTCATCGCCTCTATCTTTCTTTTTGAAAATAACGGCACCCAATTCGACCCTAATTTTATTCAAGCAAATACTGACTATTTGAATTTGAAATCGAGTCAGTATCGAAATATCAAACCGCAGTTTGTCGATTTGGATGGAGACGGTGATTTAGACCTCTCTTATCAAGCGACCACTGCAATTGGTCAAACCAGCATCTACTATAGGCTTAATAGTGCGGGAAGTAATAACCCATTAATGCTTGGGAATGAACAGACCATGTTATCATCGCAAGATGAAAGTGATCAACCCTTTTTTTATGACATTAACAGGAACGGAAATGTAGACCTCTTTATTGGAAAGCGGCTTGGCGCCCTTCATCTTCTAGAAAATGACGGCAGTTTTAATTTCACAGAGACGACTACAGCTTATGCAGGTCTAGCTGATGATTTTGACAAGAGAAACCTGGTACCATCCATTGCCGATATAGACAATGATGGCAGAACAGAATTAATTACTACAGACTATTCAGGTCAAATCAGAATTCATTCAGGCAACTTGGGTTTAACATTTGTGCCGGATAGTATCAGTAGTAAACTGATAAATAATCAATATTTTGAAGCGCTTATTACCAGTAACAATGGTCTAATTTCTCCGTTCGTAACTGGTGATATACTTGGTACTGGTAAACCCATTTTTATACAAGGAAATAACCGTGGAGGGCTTCATTTATTAGAGAATCTATCTGAAAGAGGTGTGAATAGTTCAACGCAACCGATTGTGCTTAATCTTTTTCCTAACCCCTCGAGCCTTCAATTTACTGTGCGAACAGATGTAACAGCAACAATAGATATTTATTCGGCAACAGGGCAATTGGTAAACTCAGGAATCACCATCACTGGCAATACCAATCTTGAGTTCAACAGCACAGGAATGGCACCGGGAGTTTATTTAATCAGGGCTTATAATGGAAGTAATAAACCGACTGTCAAAAGACTATTAATCTTGCGCTAATGGACTTGCTAATTTATCTACAAGTTGCCCCAATTCAAGAAATTCGGTTTGTACACCCTATGGGAAAATGGGTTAAGACAAACTGTACAGGTTCATTACATTTTGATGCAGACAATCATTCTAATGGAATAGTGATTGATTTTGGCAAAGAGTCGATTGAAAAAGCTACCAATATTTGTGTTTTGATTGAAGCCATACCTGATCAGAAACTAGGTGGACTTACCACTTTAGTTGAAAAACTGGTAAGGTCAAAACAGAAGCGTATTACTTTTTTCTTCAATGGTAATCATACTGCCCTGGAAAAGATGGTGTCATTCTCAAAAGCACAAATTCATAAAGACCTGACTAACGTGGAAATCCAAAAAGTCATAACGGCATCATGATCACTTTAGAGTAGACCTGCCAGTGGCATGCGGGTTGGGGTTGCTTCGTCATAATTTCTTGGTGCACAAGAAATACTTCTCACAATGACGTTACTCTTTTATTCTGAAATTATCCGCATCTAAATGAGCCGTAAATTTCTTACGGAAGCTTATAAGCTCATCAGCCTTTAAAATAACCGAAACCATCTCCTCTTTTTCTGAGAACGCCAATGTCTCTCCCCTAGGGCCAAAAACTGAGCTATGACCATTGTACTCAATGTCATTTTCATCACCACCTACTCTGTTAACGCCAACACAATAAGCAACATTCTCGATCGCGCGTGCTTTCAGTAATGCATCCCAAGCTGAAATCCGAACCGCTGGCCAATTGGCAACAAACATGAGTACATCATATTCTAAATCTTGATTTCGAGCCCATACAGGAAAACGGAGATCATAACATACCAAAGGACAAATCTTCCATCCTTTCCACTCCATTATTACTCTTTCCATTCCGAAATTAAAATGATTGTGCTCATCAGCCATTCTAAAAAGATGGCGCTTATCATATTTTTGAAATTGACCATCTGGCTGCATCCAAACTAGGCGATTGAAGACTTTACCACCTTCTTTGACCATATAAGAACCTGTAATTACCGCCTTTGTCTGAGCTGCCATTTGCTTCATCCATTTGAAAGTGGTGAGGTTCATTGGTTCAGCCAAACTCGTTTCCATACTGAACCCAGTATTGAACATTTCAGGAAGCACAATAATATCTGTCTCTCCTTCTATTTGCCAGATCTTCTCTTCGAACATGGCCAAGTTGGCTGCTATATTTTGCCAATGTATGTCTGATTGTATTAAGGTGAGTTGGAGGTCTTGCATTGAGATGGCAAATTACGATGTGCTCATGATTAAAACGCAGTAATCAAATAATTTATATAGTTTAATGTTACAAAACTTCAGTTTTGAGAATGCATATTATTATATAGGTTAACTCTTAGATGAAATCAATTGCGAAATTTATTCTATCTGCGATTTGCTTTGGCATATTTATTCATTCTTAATAATTAAACTATCAACAGTGCTTCTGCATACAATTTGTTGATCATATTGAAAGCCAAAAGCAGGAAATTATTACTTTACACTCTTGAAGCTCACAAGCTACATTAAAACAGTTTAAACAGTCAATATTTACAGCAATGAGGGCCACTTTTTTATTTCTCTTTCAATTGTTCTCAATTACCGCATTTGGGCAACTACTTTCAACACAAGGAACACAAATCATAAACGATCAAGGAGAAGAAATTCTACTGCGTGGAGTGGGCCCTGGAGGTTGGCAAATTATGGAAGGCTATATGATGCAGTCTTCTAGCGTTGCGGGATCTCAGCATGAAATAAAAGAAAAGCTAACTGAATTGATGGGTATTGAGAAAACAGAGATTTTCTATGACAAGTGGCGGCAGAATCATTTCACAAAGCAAGATGTTGACTCTCTTGCAGCATGGGGGTACAACAGTATTAGAATCCCAATGCACTATAATCTTTTTACACTGTCGATTGAAGAAGAACCAGTAGAAGGTGAGCATTCATGGATTGAGACAGGCTTTGAACTTATTGATAATGTATTAGAATGGTCTGCACCACACAACATCTACGTGATTTTAGACCTACATGCTGCTCCAGGTGGTCAAGGCACTGGTTCAGAAATCAATGATTATGATCCTGACAAACCGGCACTTTGGGAGAGTGATCTAAACAAGGCAAAAACAGTTGCGCTCTGGGCAAGAATTGCCGAAAGGTATAAAGATGAAAAATGGATAGGAGGCTATGATTTGATCAATGAGCCCCATTGGGATCTTCCTGGAGGAACTGACTTAAGAAAACTTTATGTCCAGATAACAGAAGCCATTAGGGCTGTAGATCAAAGTCATATTCTATTCATTGAAGGAAATTGGTACGCTAATGATTTTACTGGTTTAACTCCGGCTTGGGACGATAATATGGTATATAGTTTTCATAAATACTGGAGCTTCAATAATGACTCTGACCTTGATTGGATATTACCACTTAGAGAACAACAAAATGTACCATTATGGATGGGAGAATCAGGCGAAAACTCAAACACTTGGTTCACTGATGCAGTTGGCCTATTTGAACAAAACAATATAGGTTGGAATTGGTGGACAATGCGTAAAATAGGAGATATCGATAGCCCATATGCGGTCGACATTAACCCAGGCTATCAAGCCATTCTTGATTATTGGGGAGGAAATGGATCACAGCCAACGGAGCAGGAAACTTTCGATGCAATGATGCAACTGGCAGAGAATTTACTTATTGAAAACTCTAGATATAGAAAAGATATCCCTGATGCTTTGTTAAGGCAACCTCACACAGATGAGACCATTCCTTACTCCAAGCATGAAATTCCGGGCATTATATACCTGACAGACTATGATTTAGGCAAAAACGGTTTCGCCTATTCTGACAAAGACGTAGCAGACTATCATGTGTCTACGAGCAATTTTACGGCTTGGAATTCAGGATGGTCATATAGAAATGATGGAGTTGATATTCAGACGAACAATGACCAAACGAACAGTAATGGATTTCACATTGGCTTTACGGACAAAGGAGAATGGTTGAAATACACTTTAGAGGTAAAGGAAACTGCAAAATACAGGGCCGCTGTGCGCCTTGCAAGCGACCAACCTGGTAGCAAGTTCCATTTGACGATGAACAATGAAAGCATTACCACTTCTCAACTTGTTGCCCAGACAGGTGGATGGGACCAGTTTAGCACTCATTTCATTGAAGGAGTACTCCTTGAGGCAGGCGAACAAGAATTGCGCATGCATTTTGACCATAATTCTGTGAATGTAGGTAGCATTGAATTTATAAAAGTTTCGGAATCTGCAGATATACCTTTTCAACACATGACAGCAGAGGCAGGCAGTAATGAACGGTCTATTAATTTATCAACCAACAAGTCAATTCAAGAATCTTCTTTGGAAGGAGGTGTCGAAGCTTTCCAAATTTCGATCAATGGAAATGAGCAGGTCATTACCAATCTCTCTCTTCTATCCAGCCGTACAATCACCTTAGAATTGGATGAATATTTACTGTATTCTGACGATGTTAAAGTAAGCTATAATGGCCAAAATATTATATCTGTAGAAGCGGAAAACCTTCAAACATTTACAGCACTTAGTGTCATCAATAATTTAGCCCAGCGATTTTCTCTTCCGAACTTGGTAGAAGCCGAAGACTATACATATCAATCTGGCTTGCGCTTAGAAGAAACTACAGACACTGGTGGAGGTCAAAATATTGGTTATACTGACACGAATGATTTTGCCAATTATAAAATCTTAGTGAGCAATGAAGGTGCTTTTGATTTGAGCCTTAGAATCGCTGCAGAAAACAGACCTGGAAGCATAGGATTTTACCTGCTAGCAGAAGCAGGGAATGAAACGGAAATAGCAGTAATCACTGTGCCAGTTACTGGTGGATGGCAAAATTGGGAATCCATTACCCAAAGTGTCAATCTTGAATCAGGTGCTCATACTCTCAGAATGAAAGTATTATCTCCGGGCTTCAACATAAATTGGTTTAGATTTGACGAAGATGTCGTGTTGAGCAACCAAAATGAACCTACTTTGTCTAGAGTCATTGTCTACCCAAACCCCACTCAAAGGTTTCTCACTATAGAAAACTCTATTCATGATCAATTCACCATTCTGAATTTTACCGGCTCGAAGGTCATGGAAAGTGAAATACCTAAAAACAGAAGGCTGGATTTAGTGAATTTGGCTTCCGGCAAGTACATTTTATTACTGGTTAATCAGCGAACTGGAGATTTTGATAGCAGAATTGTACTGGTTGGTAATTGATCAAAAAAATTCGATTACTCCTAAATACTACATAAAATTTCTGCAGCTTTTTTAAGCGTATCCTCCCCTTTTGCAAAACAGAAACGAAGCAATTTATGGTCCTGTTTATCTTGATAAAAGGGTGACATTGGTATTGCAGCCAAACCATGTTCTTTTGTCATCCACTCCGCCATTTCTGTATCGGGTTTATCAGAGATTCTGGCATAAGACATAACCTGAAAATAGGTCCCACTGCAGGCAATTGGATCAAATCTTGATTCCTTAGTTAACTCTAGAAACAGGTCCCTTTTACCCTGGTACATCTCTGCAATCCTTTCATAATTATTCGAGTCTTTCAAATAGTCGGCTATTGCCAATTGAGTAGGTGTATGCACACAAAACGTCATGTATTGGTGTACTTTTCTTATTTCAGTCATAAGAAATGGAGGCGCAATCATGTACCCGATTCTCCATCCAGTAGCGTGGAAAGTCTTGCCAAAAGAATTGGTTACTATAGAGCGTTTTCTTAACTCTTCCGACCAAAGTACTGATTCATGCCTCTTCCCATCAAAAATGATATGCTCATATACTTCATCCGATAGCACCAAAATATCTGTCCCTCTTGTGATTTCCGTAAGTTGTTGTAAATCTTCTTGATCAATAACTGCTCCGGTAGGGTTATGCGGAGAGTTGATCACGATCATTTTTGTTTTGGAAGTGATTTTTTGAGCCACCATTTCCCAATCAATTTTAAAATCAGGTTGTTTCAATGGTACAGCCACAGTAATGGCACCATTCATTTCAATAATAGGCGCATAAGCATCATAAGCCGGGTCAATAATAATGACCTCTTCACCTGCGCCCACTAATGCCGTGATAGTAGCATTCAAAGCTTCAATCGCACCTGAAGTCACCGTAATCTCAGCATCAACGTCTATGTTATAATCGTACGTTCTTTTTATTTTATTACCAATTTGCTCTCTCAAATGAGGCATTCCGGGCATCGGAGCATACTGGTTCATCCCTTTTTTCATATAATGATGAATGCCCTCAATCAATTCTTCTGCTACGGGAAAATCAGGAAACCCTTGAGACAGATTTATAGCATTGTATTCTTGGGCCATCTTAGACATTACAGTGAAAATGGTAAGCCCAACATTAGGCAGCTTGGATTTGATTTGCATTTCGGAAGATAGTCAGACAAGTCAATTATGACAAACACCTAACCATCCCTTTTCTTATCTTCAAGAAATTTTAAGCATGAATTTTTCAGATACAGAACTCCATAAAAGGCAATCTCATTTGCTTATGCTCTTTATGCTTGCCGAAGCAGGTGGCGACCAAAACGAGCAGGAAGGTGCTTTTATACTCCAAGTAGGCGAACGATTAGGCCTAAAAAAGAAAGTGATTATTGCTATTGATAAAAAGCCACAAAACCTCACTTTTATACTCCCTAAAACGGATAAGGAAAGAAACGCGATCCTTTATGACTTATTGTTTCTGATGAAATTCGATAGAGTTGTTGACCAAAACGAAATCCAATTAATTCATGAAGTAGCATTCAGGATGGGTTTTCGACCAACCATGACACAAGAAATGATCGAAGTAATGAAAGTGCATATTGGAAAAGCTGTGCCAAAAAACGCATTACTCGACATCATTAAAAAGCACTTAAATTAGGGCCTTAAGGAATCATTATGAATCTAATGCTTAGAAAAAATATCGTACCGATTTTAATGGTCATTATTGTTTTGACTTTGACCTCATGCGGCAAAAGGGAACCTAAAATTTTAATTATTGGAGATTCTATTTCCCTTGGGTATACCCCCTTTGTCAAAGCGCATTTTTCTGAAAAAGCCATTGTTACGCACAACCCTGGAAATGCACAACATTCAGGAACGGGGCTTCAAAAAATCCAGGAATGGATAGGTGAAGAAGATTGGGACATCATTCAATTTAATTGGGGGCTATGGGACTTATGTTATCGCCATCCCGATTCTAAAGTGCAAGGCAATAGAGATAAGTTGAATGGGACCCTCACTTATAGCGTGGAGGATTACGCAGCTAATCTTGATTCAATTGTGACAATTCTAAAGAAGAAAACTGATGCCAAACTGATCTTTGTGACTACTTCTTATGTACCAGAGGATGAGGCAGGCAGGTTTGTAGCAGATACCGTCAGATATAACAATGCGGCCAAATCAATAATGAAAAAATATGCTTGCACGGTTAACGACATTTATGCAGCGTCCATTCCCATTCACAAGGCATTCGGAAAAGGCATTGATGATGTGCACTACACTGCTCAAGGCTACGAGCAACTAAGTATTTTGGTGTACGATTTCCTTGAGAATGAAATAGGGTCTATCAATTAGAATAAGTTTCATTATTTATGATTCGCATAGCCAGTGAGAACGTGTACTTTGTGATTTCAGGAATAGCGCTAAGTTGACCATTAAACAATGCAGCTCTTTTTATGTTAGGGTGCTGAATGATGTGTTGATCGCACCTTTTCCACCTCCTTTTTTGGTTCCAATATCACCACTGAATTTTTCGCTAAGGCCCCTATTGTCAGTAATTATAGAGAATTGTTTAAGTACAGAATGTTTTTTAATCATTTTAGTCTGCGCGCCTCTCACACGCAAATCACGCTGGAAGAGACAAAAACATTGATAGATTTAGAGTTGAAGAAATAATTAATTATGATTGCAAAATGATGACTCTTGACGAAAAATTTGCGGCACTTGAAGCGAAAAATGCACCTGGCCAGCAAGTAAGACAAACAATAGGAGATCTTTCTAGCATCATGCGCGGATCGCAACTCGAAGGAGTGCCTGTCGATTTTTCGCATGGCAATGTGGATGCTTTCCCTCCAACCCCAGGCGCTAAGGAGGCTTGGGAGGCTGGTTTTGAAAAAGGAGCAGAACAAGCCTATACGGAGTATCGTGGAGCGATTGAAATTAGAGAAGGATTGGCGGATCGTCTAGCGCAATTTACTGGAAGTCCAATTGCTGCAGATAACGAATTGATTATTACACCAGGTACTCAGGGTGCTTTATTTTTAGCACTTGGAGCTACAGTTACCAACGGTACCAAAGTGGCAGTGGTTGAACCTGATTATTTTGCCAACCGCAAGCTTGTCAAATTCTTTGGCGGTACTATCGTTCCCATCAATCTGAATTACCAAGGCGTTTCATCAGAAAACGGGATCGACCTCAACCAACTTGAAGCAGCTTTTAAAAGTGGTACAGAAGTCTTTGTTTTTTCAACGCCTAACAATCCTACTGGTCATGTCTATTCAAAGACAACAATTGATGTAATTGCCGCACTTGCTGCAACACATAACGTTACCGTAATCGTGGACCAACTTTATTCTCGGATGCTGTACTCTGGTGAATCCTACACTCATCTTCGTGCTTGTAAAAACCGACCAAATAACCTTGTTACAATCATGGGCCCTTCTAAAACGGAATCACTAAGTGGCTTTCGGTTGGGTGTCGCTTTCGGATCTGCTGACTTGATTGATAGAATGGAACGCCTTCAAGCGATTGTTTCTTTACGTGCCGCGGGTTATAGCCAAGCAGCGCTGGAAACGTGGTTTCAAGAACCTGACGGTTGGATGGAAAAACGCGTTGCAGCTCACGAGGCTATTCGCGATGCGCTATTGGCCATTTTTATAGCAGGAGGTTTGCCTACTGCCACTCCGCAAGCTGGGAGTTACCTTTTACCGCATTTACCAAAGTTGGCCGTTGACTTAAATACATTCGTGCGATTACTCCGACATCAAGCCAATGTAGTTGTTACTCCAGGAACAGAGTTTGCGCCTGCATGTGATGATAGTATCCGACTTAACTTTTCACAAGATCATAACGCAGCTGTTGCCGCTGCCGAAAGAATTGTTGAGATGACTAAAATTTACAAGGCCTAGAAACAAGATTTTAAAACAATCCTGCATTTTAATGGATGCTGATAGGGAACAGATAGTTTAGCGCTGTATTCCTTATTCTTTTATCTGAAGATGTGAGATTAATTCTTGTGGTGAACTCATAAACCGCACTTGCTCGTCCATTTCCACTTTGGTGAAATTGTATTGGCTACCAGAAACAAGAAAAGTGACATCTGTCTGAGCCTTAATCTTTGCTATTAATTTAGCCGCCTTTTGATCAGCATTAACAACAAACATTGAAAACATGAGCAATGGCTGACTCAATCTCACTACTTCCTTAATATTATCAACAGGTACATTTTGTCCTAAGTAAATCACCCTCCACCCTAAGTCTCTTGCAATATAAGATGCCAGTAACAAGCCCATTTCATGGTCTTCTCCTTCGAGCAAAAACATGCATATTGTAGGTGCCTTAATAGCTGGCAAGGGAAGCGAATCAATTGCAGTGATAATTTTTTGTCGAATCAAATTAGAAATAAAATGTTCTTGAGCAGGAATCAATTTATTCGTACTCCAAAGAATTTCAATTTCTTTAAGAAAAGGATAAATCAACTCTGTTATCGTTACTTGCAGTCCTTTTCGATTGGTTCTTCTTTGAAAAATTTTCTGGAATTCCTCTTCGTTCATTTCAAGCATACATAAAGTCAGCCCACTAATTTCATCCTCAATGTCCTGTGTCACATTAGACAAAACATTAGTTACACACTCGTGCAAGTCAGTTTCGTCCATCTTGTCAATCTTAGATATTTTGAAACCATTTCTTGTGAGCAAACTGATATTCAACAGCTTCACAAGCTCCTGATCACTGTAAAAACGGATGTTTGTCTTTGTTCGACCAGGGCTTAAAAAACTATACCTTCTTTCCCAAATCCGCAATGTATGGGCGCTTATTCCAGTTAAGCTTTCAATTTGCGCCATTGAATATGTTGACATGTCTAACTTATTTTACACAAATATAGACATACATATTGGCTGAACAGCTCTAAAATAGATATAGATTGATATTTATATTATTTTGTCTAATTAAATTCAATTATAGTTGGACACAAATAAAACTTACTATACATTTGTTCAACTATTAACAGGAACTCTTAGACAAAAATGTCATGAAGCTCATTGGAAAAAATACGATAATCATCTTAGGCATCATAGTAGCCATGCTAATTCTCAGCGATAACTCTATTTCCAAAAACAGAGTAGCGGTAACAGCAGAAACTAAGGTTACGGAAAATGTTTCTGAGTCAGTTGAATCAAAAACATTAAACGCTTCACTTAGTTCATTTGAGTCAATCATTGAGGATGACGGCTCTACTCCCTCTCAGCCTTCAGATATAAATCTTCAAGTGCTAACAAGTGATTTCACTGGTGTATAGTCCAAATTATCAATAAGATACACCTTAAAAAATATTAAGAAATAGTAGTAAAAGTAGTTGTAGTTGTAATTGAGTTTTTGATTGATAAGTCAGTGTTAATGGTTGCATTGTCTTATTTTTTTGCCCTTACGGTTGTAAATATTATACAAATACTTCCCCGTTTACATAAGTCTTTATCTTGTGCCTAACCCAAACCTGTACTTAAGAGCAATTCAAGGACAAATAAGTCCTTCAAGTTTAGCGGAAATCTTCTTTATCAGTTTAATAGACGTACCTTTACAGCCGCAAATTCACAGCAAGCTTATGAAACGCATCAACGAATACAAAAAACTCTTTACCATTGAAGGACCTATTGTTCTGAAGGAATTAAAAACTACTTACAGAACATTAATAAAGGAATGGCATCCCGATAAATTCCAGGATGAAGCAAAAAAGGAGGAAGTAAATGCTAAGAGCCTAAAAATCATAGATGCCTATCATTTCCTAATCAGTATTGCTCCAGAAACCAGGGAGAAAGGTTTAGCAGAATACAACAGCACCACTTCTGAGTCTCAAATTTCAGACTACCACCATAAAGGCCTGCTTTTGGAGGTCTCTTTTGTTGATGGCACTACCTATGAATACTTTGGAGTGAACAAAAAACTGTTTATAAAATTTGTCAATTGCGACAATCAATACCGTTTTGCAAAGAGAAACATCTTCAATTCTTTCCTTTATAGAAAGTCTAAGAAAGACTTAGAGTTGGCATAAAATTCATCCCTATTCTCAACGTCATTGTGAGCCCACCAGCGAAAAGGTTGGAGGGCGGAGGAGGAATTAAATTAAATCCACCTACTACCCCCACAATGCCATAGGCACGCAGACAGCGGGGTACAAAAACTCTTAGTTTAATACAAACCTTATAAGACCGATCCAATCATATATATTTTTAACCTACTTTTTTAACTCTTGTAAAAATGATATTACTAAGAGTAATTATTATTTTAAATTTATAAATCTCTAATTGACAAGAGTTACTGATAGCACACCGATTTGGTGTGCTATCAGTAACTAAAGTATCAATACTGGAAAAATAACAGGAACAAACCTGCACGTTATACAACGTTGTGCTTAATGCCTGAACGAAACATAGAAAAAAGAAATAGCACCAGAGTAATAATTGTTTTGAAAAAATAATTCATGCTTTTGTGTTTTTGATCTTAACGAAACTAAGTAAGTGATTACTATAAACTAACTAACCATTTAGTTTTTAACTTCCTTTGTGAAAATTTACTGCCATTTAACACAAAATTAACATTGCTGAAACCAAAAGGCTTTAATTTCAGTTCGCTATAAAATACTTATGCTAGCACCACAACAAATTCAGGGAGGAGGACCATGGTATGCCGAGACCCGCATCACCGATGATCTAATTGTAGAACCTTGGAATTCATTTTCTTCTTTGGCACTCATCTTTCCAGCCATCTACTTTTTATGGAAGATCCGAAAGGAGCCAATGCAGTATAAATTCCTGTTGTTGTGCATTCCATTATTATTCGCAAATGGCTTGGGAAGCACGCTTTTTCATGGCTTGCGCTCGTCTCAGTTTTTTCTGACTATGGATTATATGCCAGCATTTATCTTGACACTCCTGATAACAGCTTATTTGTGGATCAAAGTATTACCTAAATGGTGGATGGGCATTGGCGTGATGGGCTTAGTGTTTCTAATCAGGCGTGGTGCCTTTGCTATTTTCCACTGGCAATTCAGCATCAATGCTTCATATGCCATTGGAGGTTTGGCTTTTTTAATTCCCTTAGTACTATTGATCCGCAGGTCCGAGGGGAAATTGATCAAGCAAATTATAATTGCCGTAGTAAGTTTCTTTTTGGCCATCTACTTTCGTGGAGCGGATAAAGATTTTGTGGACATCATCCAATTTGGCACTCATTTTTTATGGCATATCTTTTCAGGAATTGGCGCTTTCTTCATCGCTGAATTCTTGTATAAGTTCAGACTCCATGAACTAAAATTGAAAGAAACGGCTTAATAAGAGAGCCAACAAATTGCGCCTTTACTTTATTATTTTTTGTTGTCATTTTTTTAGCTTACAAGACTACCTTTACAACACTACCTATGAAAGACCTCATTAAAGTGGCTCAATTCTCTGAATTAGCAGATAAACAACCTACGCATGCCTTAGTTGAAAGCACAGATTTGGTTGTGATTCGTTATAGAGATGAAGTCTCAGTACTCTATGGTAGGTGTCTCCACAGGGGGGCCTTACTTGCCGATGGCCATGTGGATGGCCATAACTTGATATGTGGCTTGCACGACTGGGACTATAGGATTGACGCAGGCGTAAGTGAGTATGCCAATTAAATTAATCCTTCTCAATAATTCTGAATTGGGTAAGATTTCTAAAGAACAAAGGGCAGGAGAATTTGACGTCTGGGCTACAGATTTGCATAATCCAAACTTTTCAGAATATGCTAATAGTTGTGGCGCTTTAGGAATTAGGGTTGAAAAAAATGAAGACCTTAAGGAGAACATGGAAAAGGTCTTTGCTCATAATGGACCCGCATTACTGGAAATAATTACGGATGTTTCACTCATCTAAATAAAAAACATAAAAGCAGTATGACAGAAAAACGAAATTTTGATGTCCTTCAAGACGGAGTTATCACTAAATCGCTTGCCTTTTCTAGAGAAGAACGAGAGGAACTGGGATTGAGGGGATTGCTTCCGTATGCTGTGAGTTCTCAAAAAATGCAGATGGTTCGTCTGTTAGAAAATTTGAGAAGAAAAGAATCTGACATTGAACGCTATGTTTTGCTTTCATCACTTCAAGATCGTAACGAAAGACTCTTTTACCGTACAGTAATTGATCATATTGAGCAAATCATGCCTTTAATTTATACCCCTACCGTGGGTCAGGCTTGCAAAGAATATTCGCAAATATTCAGGCAGTCTAAGGGTTTTTATATCTCACCCGAAGACAAAGGTGAGATAAGAGCAACCCTAGATAATTGGCCTAAAGAGGACGTCCGAGTTGTGGTTGTAACAGACGGCCAACGAATTTTAGGGCTTGGTGATCTAGGGGCTAATGGTATGGGTATCCCAATTGGTAAACTGGCACTTTATTCTGCATGTGCTGGAATTCAGCCAGACCATTGTTTGCCAGTGATGCTTGATGTAGGAACAGATAATGAGAAAATCCTGAACGATATTTTATATTTGGGTTACCCGCATAAAAGACTTAGAGGCGCTTCTTATTTTGAGTTAGTAGATGAGTTCATCGAAGCCATTCAAGATAAATATCCGAAGGCATTAATCCAGTTTGAGGACTTTCTAACACCAAATGCATACGCCTTATTAAGGAAATATAAAAAAAAGGTGTTATGCTTTAATGATGATATTCAAGGCACCGCTGCTGTTACGCTAGCAGGTGTTTATGCATCAACGAAAATGACAGATATTCCATTCAAAGACTTGAAAATTATGTTTTTGGGAGCTGGTTCAGCGGCAACCGGGATTGCAGATTTAATGGTTCGTGCCTTCGAAAAGGAAGGATTAACAACAACAGAAGCTATCGAACGGTTATGGTTTGTAGATGTCAAAGGATTAGTTGTTTCCGACAGAGATGATCTGATGGAACACAACCTCGCCTATGCGCACGAGCATAAGCAACTTAGTTTAGTTGATGCCATTGACTCGATTAAGCCAAATGTTCTTATTGGAGCTACGGGTTTTGGAGGCGCATTTACCCGAGAAGTTATTGAGCATATGAGTGACATTAATGACAGGCCTGTCATTTTCGCTTTGTCTAATCCTACGTCTAAAGCAGAATGCACTGCCCGGCAAGCCTATTCATGGAGTAATGGACAGGCAATTTTTGCAAGTGGAAGTCCATTTAGAAAATTAACCTTTAATGGAAACGAATATAAACCCGGCCAAGGAAACAATGCCTATATCTTTCCGGGAATTGGATTAGGAGCCATACATGCAGAAGCAAAACGGATTCCAGAAAGCACTTTTTTGATAGCAGCAGAGGTACTGGCAGATCAGGTAACTGATGAAGATATCCTAGTTGGATCACTTTATCCACCGCTACCTAATATTCGTGAAATATCACTTAACATTGCTGTGGCTGTGGCTGAGAATATATACGAAAGAGGGCTTGCTAAAAAAGAAAGGGCTACTGATATAAGGCAGGAAATCTCAGACTACATGTACGACCCAACCTATTAACTAGCGCTGCAGAAGGCAACATAATTGTTATGCTAAACAAGCTACTTTTTAACAGTTGAAACTATTTGCTCTTAAATTCCATTATGGTTGAGTGAAAAGTCGAATCAAAAGATATTTATAGTCAAAAGAATAAAACATGAAAGCAACCTGGAACGGAGAAGTTATTGCGGAAAGCAATGAAACTATTGTAATAGAAGGAAATCACTATTTTCCTCATGACACGATAAAATCGGAATACTATTCAAAGAGTAATACGCAATCAAATTGTCCTTGGAAAGGAATGGCAAATTACTATAGCCTAAATGTCAATGGCAGTGAAAATAAAGATGCTGCTTGGTACTATCCGGAAGTTTCTGAATTGGCCAAAGGAATAAAGAACTATGTAGCGTTTTGGAAAGGTGTTAAAGTTGAAGCATAATGGGAATATTTAACTGGAAGAAAAATCCGATACCAACTCCAGAAGGAGTTTGTCCTAATTGCTGGGGACAGCAAGAGTATTGTGGCAAGGCCATCGATCTGATGGAAGACAAGCAGATTGATGTCAATAATAGCACAAGTAGACATGCCTTCATCAAGGATTTTGTAGTGAACCATGTCACCGGCATCCAACTCAAAAAGTATGGACAAGGCTATGTATGCAATACCTGTCAAGTAAATTATGACAAGGACCTTGACGAAATAAGCAGATAATATGTCGCTAGTATCAATCCAGTCTAAATGGGAAAAGCTTTCAATCAATGACCCAAAAACGCTGGATCCTGCTATCAATCAGATTCATCGTGGCGTGCAATTCATTGCAATGGCAGGTAAGCATTTTGTCGAAAATTTGGCCGATGATAGTCACACGAATTTAAAATGGTTGTCTAAAGAGGAAGTTTTAGCTGGTAATTGGATTAGGGACAAAAAAGGAAATTTCCGTTTTTCCATGCGATCTAAAGACCTAACGCTGATCACTTTTAATAGTCAGATGGAGATGACTTCCGAATTTGCGATTGATGGTAAAACGAATGATGAAGTGCTCGAATGGATGAAATCACAGCTTTTGGCTTTTGGTAAGAACCCTTCAAAAATGATAATGGACATTCATTATGATATTCCACATCATGAAACTGATGATGGAGTACCATATCAATTTTCAAGTCCAGCGCTGTTTGAAGAAATGTCAAAATATCGCGCTAATAGTGACCTTATCTTGCGTCATTTTGCTGCATAATACAAGACAGCTTCTGATGTAAGAACTTGGCCTCATCATTTTGATAATGAGGCTTACGTCCCAATCGAATTTGATGCAGATGGCAATGCCACCAAATCTTTCAGCATTGGCCTAGGCATTCCAGACGCGTCAAGTGAGGAGCCCTATTTTTACATAACCACTTGGTCAGCCAAAGGTGATAATACTTATACTAACCTTCCAGCACTGCCTTCTGGAGAATGGTTGACAACACCATTTAATGGTACTGTACTTCGCGCTTCAGAAATCATCAAACAGTCAGGAAAAGATCAGGCAAAATTGGTCCATGACTTTCTAAAGGCCGGTATTGATTATTCTAAAGATGTACTAAAGGTTTAGTCCCGTTTTTTTATCTTGTTCGTCATTGAATTGAACATCAATCTTAAAAATGGCATACAACGAATTTTTCGCAGATCGAATTGATCAGGTACTAAAAGAAAAAGGTGCCATTTATGAATCCGGCAAAATGATGGGTGGACCCTGCTATATGGTAGATGACAAAATGTGCCTAGGTATTGTCCATGACGAAATGATGGCACGCATTAACCCAGATATTTACGAATCATCTCTAAAAAAAGAAGGCTGCAAGGAAATGAATTTCACTGGTCGTGCCATGAAGGGTTTTGTATTTGTTGATCCCGAAGGCACTGACACTGATGAACAATTGGCCTACTGGATCCAACTTTGCCTTGACTTTAATCCATTGGCTAAACGAAGCCCTAAAAAGAAACCAAAGAAAAAATAGTCTCTTAAATCACATATAAGATGATCTTATAAAAGCTACGATAATTGTCGTAGCTTTTTCTTGTTCGATAAAAATCATTTTATTTAGTTTGTTACGAACATAATCGTAGCATAACTAAAAAGCATGTCAATAAACCAGCATACACCTACCAACAGTGAAATGGAAGTCCTTACTGTACTTTGGGATAAAGGGAATAGTACCGCTAGAGAAGTGCACAATGAATTGGTCAAATCAAAGAGCACTGGCTATACGACTACTTTAAAAATAATTCAAAACATGTTTGAAAAGAACATGTTGACACGAGAGCCCAAAGGTCAAACTCATATTTACAGTCCGGCAGTAAAGCAAGGAGAAATTCAACAACAAATGTTAGGTGGTTTTGTGAATCGCGTTTTTAGTGGCTCTTCAACAAACTTAATTCTTCAAGCGCTAGGTAATGAAAAACCAAAAAAAGAAGAATTGGATGAAATTCGAGCAATGTTAGATCAACTTGAAAAAAAGAATAAATAATGAACGGCCTTGAACTTGTTTTGACATGGACATTAATTCATTCTTTATGGATTGCATTAGCTGCTTTGCTCCTGTCAAATTTGCTTTCTGGATTTATCTCAAAATCAGCTACAAGGCGTTTTATAAAGATTTCAATCTTAACAATTTTCACTTCATCAGTTGCCTATGTTTTCATAACGCAGCTAGACCTGCTTATAAACTATGAGAGTGCAAAAATCATTGGCCTCAGATTTATTGATGCTAACGCTGCAACACCCAACTGGCTGGATGAAATCAAGTTATGGATCAGTTCAAATAGTTTGGTGATTAGTAGTCTATGGTTCATGGGCATAGTAATTGGCACAGTTAAGTTTATTGCCAATCGTCAACGACTCAATAAATACAAATCATCTGCTCTACCTTGTGCGAAAGAGCAAGTGATCAATCGCGTCACTGGGTTAGCTGAAGATCTCGGTGTAAGGAGGAAAGTACAAGTTGTCATTAGCGCCATTCTCAATTCACCCATGGCAATTGGTGTTTTAAAACCCACCATCTATCTCCCCGCAGGACTCATTAGTGGTTTTTCAACCGAAGAATTAGATACCATTTTAATTCACGAATTGTCACATATAAAAAGACATGATTATTTCATCAACTTATTCCTCGTCTTCATAGAGACGGTATTCTTCTTCAATCCGATAGTGCTCCATTTGGTGAAAGACATTAGAAAAGAAATGGAATATGTCTGTGATGATGAAGTATTAGAATGGCATAATCAGATCGCCTATGCCAAGGTCTTAGTGAAACTCCAAGAAATCAATTTATCAAATCAGGTGGCCTTAGCTGCTAAAAACAAACAATCACAATTTAAACAAAGAATAGAACGCATGATTAATCAAAACAACAAAAAGGTCAGCCCAAAATTGGGTGTAGTCGTGGTATTATTTATTTCACTATTAGTGAGCAGTGCTTTTGCGGTATAAAAGATATGCCGCAGAAAGCGACTCCCGCAATTGAAGAAACAAAAGCTCAAGAGACCAAACAAGACACACTGCGGTTCACTGATAGAAGTACAATGCAAGCCAAAATCAGGGAATTAGGCACTGATGGCTTAAAGGGTAAGACATTGATCCTCAATGGTGAGCATATCCGAGTTATCGCTGATTCGAATGGAAGTCTAAAGAAGGCTGAAAAGATGATGGAGGAAGTACAATCAGAACTCATGAAAGATGATATTCTAAATGAAAATAAAACCAAGATCACATTGATGTTTCAGTATTCTGATGTGCTTAATGGTAAGTCAGCACTTGGTGACAAGTATGAAAAGTACAAGGACATACTCAATAAGTATTTCCCCGGCTACGACAGCTTTGCCACAACTAAAGTATTTAGGTATACTGCGGAGAAGTAATTAAAATGGTCAAAAAAAAGGTCAGCTACTAGCTGACCTTTTTTTATGCTTAATAAGTTTTATTCCAAAGATTTCTCATCGGGGAATTCTTTCTTGAACCCTATCCAATAATCAGCAATAGTTGATTTCATTTCCTTACGAAGCCAGAAGATGCCCACGAGGTTCGGCAAGGTCATTAAGGCAATCGTGATACCAGACAACGTCCAAATGATTGTAGTGTCTTGAAAAGAAGCCAGAAAAAAGGCTACTACATATACAATTCTAAAATATTTTACGGACTTACTACCCCAAAGAAAAGTCATTGCCCTATCTCCATAATATGACCAAGATATGGCTGTACTAAAAGCAAACAACAGCAAACCGATGGATACAATATACTTACCGTAATCTCCAAAAAACCCTTTAGTGAAAGCAATAGCAGTCAAAGGTGCACTGTGTATAAGTGACTCCCCAGTAAATGTTTCGTAGGAATTAATGGGCTTACCATTTTGAATTGCAATCGTGCCAGTAAATGGTTCATCAGAATCCGATAACACCTCTACATTCTCAGCCAAGGATCTCGCATGAATAATTGATAATGGAGTAGTGATCTTACCGTTACTTACCTCTAGGTTTCCCGAAAATAAAGGTAGTAATTCTTTATTCATAATATGAGCAGATAATACGGCTACGCTGGCCTCCGAGTCATCAGAATAGTCTGCCCCAGCCAAAATTTCCATATCTGTGCTCTGAAATGTATTAGAATGTTTTTCGTTCCAAACACCTGAGGAAAGCAAAGTTAATCCAGTAATAGTACAGATGATGATAGTATCAATAAATGGCTCTAGAATAGCTACCATTCCTTCTGACACAGGCTCATGGGCTTTTGCGGAAGCGTGTGCAATAGGTGCACTACCTTGACCTGCTTCATTGGAGAACAACCCTCTGTTGACACCGCGATCAAAAGCAAACTTCAATGTCGCTCCAAGAAATCCACCAGCTGCAGCTGACCCCGTAAATACGTCAGCAAAAATAGAGACTATTGATGGAAGGACATTGCCCAGGTTCGCTAGAATAACGGCAAAACAGCCAATAAAATAGACGATTGCCATAGCCGGAACCAATTTCTCCGTAATAGCAGCAATCCGCTTGATTCCACCAATAATTACAAAACCTAGAAACACTGCCAGGACAGCACCCGTAATCCAAAGTTCTATGCCAAAAGTAGCTTTCATAGAATTTGAAATGCTATTGATTTGTGGCAAGCTACCTGTGCCAAAAGCTGACAGTACTGTGGCAACTGCAAATACAACCGCTAGCCATTTCATATTAACGGTTTTCTTACCTAATGAAAACTTGGCGTTTTTCATATAATACATTGGTCCGCCCGACATGCTACCATCTGCACCCTTCTCTCGGTATTTATGCGAAAGCGTCACTTCCACAAACTTGGTACACATTCCAATTCCAGCTGTAACCAACATCCAAAAAAGGGCTGCTGGGCCGCCCAGGTGAATGGCAAAAGCGACACCTGCGATATTACCAGTACCCACTGTTCCCGACAAGGCTGTTGTAAGCGCCTGAAAGTGAGAAGTATCCCCTTCATCTTCCTTCTTATCAAACTTCCCTTTTACCACTTTTATGGCAAACTTGAAAAACCTGATTTGAGGAAATTTAAGATAGATCGTAAAAAAAAGACCTACCCCTAATAAAGCAAATGGAAACCAACCTGCACTACCTATATAACTATCTATCAGTTTAAGAAAACTGTCCAATTGCTGCATATCTAATCTTTTGAGTTCTTTTTAGGAAGGCACAAAAATAGGGAATCTATTGGGCCTACAAAGCTAAATGCGTTACAAAAAGAGAGAAAACAAAGATTAAGGATGAATTAGGAAGATTATTAGGGAATTTCTCATAATTCAATTAAAAAATGTTATTTCTTCACTGGGAATTTCATTCGATAATCCACCTTTACAATACCCTTTGAGATATTGACCAATTTGGCTCGAAGCATTTGCTTTTTTAATCCTTTAAGATAGTCGGTGAACAATACGCCTTCCAAGTGATCATACTCATGCTGAATCACGCGGGCTGTCACATCATCAAACTCTTCTTCATGTTCATTCCATAATTCGTCAAAATATCGAATCGTCAACAGTTCTGGTCGCTCTACATCAGCACGCACATCTGGAATACTCAAACAGCCCTCTTCAAATGTCCAAGGCTCACCATACTCATCCAAAATTTCTGGATTAACAAAAACTCTCTTAACACCCTTATGTTCTTCATCCCCCATTTGAGTAGAGTCCATTACAAATATCCTATGAGACTTTCCTATTTGTGGAGCAGCTAAGCCGACACCATTTGCCTTATACATGGTTTCAAACATGTTCTCAACTAATGGAGTTAAATCTTCAGAGCCTTCAGGAAAATCTTTTGCTTCCTTTCTCAAAACTGGGTCACCGTAAGCTAAAATTGGGTAAATCATATATCAAATACTTTCTAGGTAAGATTGCAAGATGATGGTTGCACTAATCTTATCAATATTACCTTTTACTCTTCTGTCTTTCTTTTTCGATCCCGCAGCAATCATTGCATCTAGTGCCATTTTTGAGGTAAATCTTTCGTCATGCAAATAAACGGCTTTTTGAGGGAAATTCTTTTTCAAAAGACGATGAAATTGCTTGACAAGCGGAGTTGCATTAGTATCGGTGTTATCTAACTTTTTAGGCATCCCTAAAACAAAGGCTTCAACTCCTTCAGCACTGTCATAGTCTTTAAGGTATTGGATAACATCTTTGGAATGAATCGTATCTAAGGCAGTTGCAATTATTTTAAGAGGGTCGGTCACTGCTAAACCGACTCTCTTGGTTCCATAATCAATGGCAAGGATTCTGCCCATTAATTCTTCATCTTTAACTCATTGATGCGAACTTTCACCATCCCTTCTAATTCTAATGCTTTAGGGAAAAGTATTTCATCTTCGATTTTCGCATGCACTTTAAGTACATTCTCAAAATCCGCTAATTCATTAAAAAGCACTTTAATGTGAAGGTTGGCTTCTTCGCAAAAAGAATAATCATTAGTGATTTTTCTTAACCCCGTCATTTCGTTTTTATCGTCACTATGATCTGAGGCAAATGCCTGTATCGAGTGTTTTTCCATTTCCAAATAAACCTTAGACGATGAATTTTCTCCCGACAAAAATTTTGACAATGAATTAATGTAATCGAACAGAATATCTTCTTCTTCATAAACATGCTCTATGAAGTCTTCTACAAACAATGGAAATACAGTTTTTAAGTCTTTAGCCAAATTTACATACCTAAAATTGACCTCACCCAATCCATCTATCAATTGACCAATGTAGGGTAATCTCTTTTTCACAAAAATATAGTGCGTATGCTTTAGGTATTCAATAACCAGGTCAACAGGATATGCTATTAATTCAATATCCTTTTTCTTATCCTTTTCTCCTACCGAATCAAACACCTTAAGGACTATTTGAATTTCCAATCCATTTTGCTCACAAACCTGACCCAATGTGGCTTCTTGATAGTCGTAGAATTTAACACCTAAATAGAAGAGTGCCGAAGCGCGGACAAAATCTTCAGAGACAAGTTCTGAAATGGTTCTATTTTTTAATTCTTCCATTTTAATGTATTTGAATGACCAAGATACAAAGTTTTTATGCCGTAACATGAATGAAAGACAACAAATTCGGTTAACCAACATACAAATAATTACGTATGAATTAGACTGGCAACAACTGCAGGGTATTGTTTTTACAAAAAGACTAAATTTACCATCTATTTAAAATTGACGGAAAGTGAGCGAGATCAAGAATTCTAAGTTTAATATCAGATTACCATTAATTATTGCTGGAGCAATTGTGCTCGGCATTTTAATAGGAAACGAATTTGCAACACCCAAAAGTGATACAAAATACTTCTCATCTATTCAGAAATTCAGACAGCTTCTCGATTACATCGAAAACGATTATGTTGATTCTGTGGACACAGATGCACTTGTAGAACAATCGATCGAACAAGTCCTAAATAAATTAGATCCCCACACGGTTTATATTTCAGCTGCAGATAGACAATTAGCCGCTTCCCAATTACGATCCAGTTTTGACGGTATTGGTGTTGAGTTTAACCTTATGAGAGATACCATTTACGTGGTAAGAGAACTGCCGGGAGGTCCCTCTGAAAAAGCCGGAATTAAAGCCGGAGATCGAATCGTATCTGTAGATGGAGAGAACATCGCTGGAATCGGGCTTAATAATCGTAAGATATTCAACATGCTTCGTGGGCCAAGAGGATCAAACGTAGTAGTCGGAGTTTTAAGAAAAGGAGAACAAATTGACTTTGATTTAAAACGTGGTGCTATTCCACAATATTCGGTAGATGCGAGTTACATGGCTGATGATGAAATCGGGTATATCAAAGTGAATAAATTTGCTGAAAACACCTATCAAGAATTTAGGGTTGCTCTGGAAAAACTGATCGATCAAGGAATGACCAAATTGGTACTTGACTTGCAAAATAATGGCGGTGGTTATATGAGCGCAGCCATTAAAATGGCTGATGAATTACTCCCCGGTGATCCTATAATAGTTTCACAAAAAGGACAAGGAAGAAAATATGATAGTGAAGCAAGAGCAAGCAAAAAAGGTATTTTCGAAGAAGGGCCAATTGTAGTCTTAATTAACGAAAGCAGTGCTTCTGCCTCTGAAATTGTAGCTGGAGCATTACAAGATAATGATCGGGCTTTAATAGTAGGTAGGCGTTCATTTGGTAAAGGATTAGTACAGCTCCCTTTTGATTTAAATGATGGGTCAGAGCTTAGAATGACGATTGCTCGTTATTACACACCGAGTGGTAGGTCCATTCAAAAGCCTTACGATGACGGTGAAAAAAACTATAATATGGACTATTACCAGCGCTATACTTCAGGAGAACTATTCAGTGCCGATAGTATAGATTTTGATGAAAGTCTTGCTTATCAGACTTCAACTGGCAGAACCGTTTATGGTGGCGGTGGTATTATGCCTGACTATTTTGTCTCCCTAGACACCACAGACAATAGCAGTTATATCAACCGATTGGCTGGTAGTAATTCGGTTAGAGAATTTACACTTGAATACCGCGATAATCACCCAGATATTAAATCAATGGACTATCAAGACTTTGACGAGAATTTCGTGATCACTGAATCCATGTTGAATGAACTTATTGCGATAGGAAAAAGGAACGGTGTCAAATTTCAATCTCGACAGTATAAAAAGTCGAAAGCGCTACTGGCTTTCCTTGTAAAAGCTCAAATAGCAAGAGACAATTATAATGATGATGCTTTTTATAAAGTATTCAATAATACGAACGAAATTTATCGAGAAGCTTTAAGACTGTTCGACAATACCGATGAGCTTTTGAGTAAGCCGAACGGTTCGCTGCTTCAAACAAAATAATTCCTTCTTTAAACCCTATTGCATGCACTTGGATAGTACATTTGCCGTATGAAAGGTGCAAACGCCCTACTAGCAATATTAATTTTACTTATGTCAGTATCTCCCTGTGGAGATGTTGCTGAAATTGATGGCTGTGGTAATAAAGTTCACTACCATTTCTCAACTGCTACTGAACATGAGCATGTAGAAGATATTTGCACCCCATTCTGTTCATGTGCTTGCTGTAGTATCCCTCTGTCTAATTCAACCATTGCGATTACGGGATTTCATGATACTAATAGATCAATTGTAGATTCTATTATTGAACTGCAACTCCCACCTCCACCATTTAAAATATGGCAGCCGCCAAAAATCTAATTCCTATTCCACTAGAAAAATTAGATTTGAACAAGCAAAAAAATTAAAATGAGATTAAAATTAATACTGGCATTAATTTGCCTTGTAACGGTTTGTTTTTCGGCACAAAGCCAGAACAACATCCAATTTAAAATAGTCGATAAATCCAACAATGAAGCGTTAGTTGGAGCCACGGCATATGTAAACGAAAGTACCGGAGGTATTGCAGACGTAAATGGCTTTGTAGGATTCAACAACATTACGACATCCGATTTAACTGTCAAGTTCTCGTTTGTAGGTTTTGATTCGCAAACCAGGACATTCAATTTCCCTTTAGCCTCAAGCGATCCAATCATCATCTATTTAGAATCCTCTGAAGAGGAAATGGAGGAAATAATAATCACCTCTTCTCGATCAACACGAAATATTGAGGACATCCCAACAAGGGTTGAGTTTTTGGGTGAAGAGGAACTTGAAGAAAAAGCAATAATGCGATCCGATAACATCGCCATGCTTTTAAGGGAAAGCACCGGTATTCAAATGCAGGTGACATCTCCTAGTTCCGCCAACCAAAGCATACGAATTCAAGGATTGGATGGACGGTATACACAACTATTAAAGGATGGCTTCCCGCTATTTGGAGGCTTTGCGGGAGGACTAAGCATCATGCAAATTCCGCCTCTTGATTTACAACAAGTGGAAGTCATAAAAGGGAGTAATTCAACCTTGTATGGTGGTGGTGCCATTGCCGGTTTAGTTAACTTAATAAGCATTAGGCCTCAAATGGAGATAAAGAGAAGATTAATGCTCGATTTCACTTCAGCCGGAGGAACTACTTTAAATTCCTTTACCGCCAAAAGAAATGAAAAGTTTGGCTATAGTTTTTTCGTTTCGGGAAATTTGCAGAAATCATATGATGTGAATGGAGATAATTTCTCTGAAATTCCAAAAAACGGAAGAATCACCATCAACCCGACCATGTACTTTTATCCGAATACAAAATCTGAATTAAGGCTTTCCGTTAACGGTACTTATGAGGATCGTATTGGTGGTAATATGGATGCTATTGATCAAGGAGAATCAAGTGCTAATATGTATTTACAAGAAAATTTATCAAACAGGACTTCCTATCAGTTAAGCTATTCCACTCAACTGACTAATTCAAAATTAGAATTTAAAAATAGCCTTTTACACTTCGATAGGCAGATAAAAGAATACGATTACTTATTTGATGGAGAACAATTCACTTCGTTTAGTGAATTGAATTGGAGTACTGGTTCAGCAAAAAGCAGTTGGACATTTGGAGCCAATTATTACACTGACAAATTTAAGGAAGGACAATTGGAGACAGAGGACAGGAGTTACTCTCAATCTACGTTTGGAGTTTTCGTCAATCAAACCGCTACATTAAATGATCAGTTTTCTATTGAGTCTGGCCTTCGAGTTGACAATAACAATACATACGATTGGTTCGTATTACCACGACTCGCCTTCTTGTACAAAGTCAATCCCAAATTATCGATGAGAATTGGTGGCGGGCTCGGTTATAAAACACCAACTGTGTTTACAGAAGACTCAGAACGACTGGCATTTAAAGGGCTGAGTGCATTTAATTTAAACGATTTAAATGCTGAAAAATCCTCTAGTGGTAACCTTGATTTTAATTACAAAACGGCCCTAGGAAACAATTGGACATTTAGTCTTAACCAGATGTTCTTTTATACTCAGCTCAACGCCCCATTAGTATTAAGGGAAAATGCCTCCAACTCAACTTACTTCTTCGAAAATGCTGATGGATTGATCCAGACACAAGGAATAGAAACCAACTTAAAGCTGACTTATAAAGATTTTAAATTTTTCCTGAACTATGCCTTGATTGATACGGAGTTGAAATACGATAACATTAATGATCAAAAGCCATTAACAGCCAAACACAATATTGGAGCTGTTTTGGTTTACGAACAAGAAGGAAAATGGCGCATTGGCCTAGAATCTTATTATACAGGACAGCAGTATAGAAATGACTATTCTCAAACCAATGATTATTGGTTGTTTGGATTAATGGCTCTAAGAAAGTACAAGAAAATAAGCTTCTATCTCAACTTTGAAAACTTTACTGACACAAGGCAATCAAAGTTTGAAGATATAGATCTCGGATCATCAATGAATCCAGCACTATTAGATGTTTGGGCACCGCTAGAAGGAGTGGTAATTAACGGAGGAATTATTCTAGATTTTTAATAAGCTCAAAGACATATACACTAAAAGCCATAAGATACCTTATGGCTTTTTTTATGGGCAAGTCTATTTTAAAAGTGCATGCCCACCCCAAAAAAGTGTCACCTCGCACTTTCTTCATGTTACTTTCTCATTCATGAACGGTTATAAGATCAAATAACAAAACTCAAATGAAAAGAACATACAATTTATCCCTCCTATGCATCTGTGGATTAGCATTATTGGGATGTAAAAACAATGAAGAACCTGTGCCGGAAGGACCCATTAATGGAGAATGGGAGCTCACCTCCGTAAGCATTAATGTGGACGGGAACAAAGCAACTGAAATAACGCAAAGGGGCAGGCATGCTTCATTTGGTGTTTCAACTTTTTCTTATAGTGACAATGGTGGTCAAGAAGGAGCTTATGAAGTTAATAAGGAAGAAACATTACTCACTGTAACTTATAATTCAAAGACAGTTACTTACCCATTAACAGTTTTCACTGCCAATGAAATTTCGTTTAAAATCAAATCTATAGACCTCTCGAACGATTTATTTAGTGAAGAAGAAACTCAAATTTTTCTGTTGGCAAATCAACAATTAAATCTAACAGGAAGGGACTGGGAACAAGTATCAAGTAATGGTCAATTGGCATCTGTAGTCTTTACCTTAACCAAATAATAAAATGAGAAAATCACAAATAACGCTATCAATTATTACACTGTTATTTATAGTAAATAGTGCCTATTCGCAAGACTATTTAAACCAAGATTTACCTTCTAAAACGCCAGAAATATTTGCTTCTAATATTATTCCCACTGCGCAACAAGAAAGAGATCTTACCATATCACCTGATGGTACAGAAATATACTATACAGTCTTTAAAAATGGCCTAGATGGAAATATCTTTTATGTCAAAAAAGAAAATGGTAAATGGAGCTGGTGGCGAAGACATTTGGTATTCAGAATATGTAGATGGAGCATTTCAAACGCCAGCTCCTGTCCCTTCCGTAAGTAGTATTTCAGATGAGTTTAATGCATTCATTGATCCAAGTGAACAATACATCTACTTTGGGAGTTTTGGAAGACCAGATGGCAATGGAGGTGGTGACATCTACATAAGTAGGAAACAAGGTGGAAATTGGAGTACCCCTCAAAACTTAGGGAGTCAAGTGAATTCAACAAGTTTGGACTTTAGCCCATTTGTTTCGCCAGATGGAAAATACCTTTTCTTCACCAGTAGTCGTGGCAACGGTTCAATACAACATTCTGGCAATCCTTTTGACCTTAACACAGTGATTAGTTCAATACTAACACCAGGCGCTTCAGGAAGCGATATCTATTGGGTGAAAAGGTAAAGGTCTAACTTGTTACTCAGCTAAAAAGGGAATGTGGTTTATACCAGGTTCCCTTTTTTGTGAACCTGGAGTTATTGCTTTTATTAGATTCCATAAGTCCATTTAATAGCAGCTATTAAAATTAAAGCTTACTTAATCCATCAGCTATTTAGCTATCTTAAGCTCCTAGATGTCAGAAATAAAATTAGGGCTCAAAGAAAACCGAAATCAATTTGCGCTACTTGTATTAGTCAACGCTTTTGTTGGTGGTATGGTAGGCTTAGAAAGGTCTATTTTACCTGAAATAGCTACTGAAGAATTTGGCTTAGCAGCTAAAACAGCCATCCTCTCTTTTATTATCGTTTTTGGAATCGTAAAAGCAATAACCAATTACTATACCGGTGCATTAGCTGATAAATTTGGTCGTAAAAACCTTCTGGTAATTGGCTGGTTAATCGGTATTCCAGTCCCCCTAATTTTAATGTATGCACCAGACTGGAATTGGATCATTGTTGCAAATGTTCTCTTAGGTATAAATCAAGGGCTAACCTGGTCGAGTACGGTAGTAATGAAAATTGATCTTGTTGGTGAAAAACAGCGCGGTTTCGCCATGGGTATTAATGAATTTGCTGGCTACCTGTCTGTTGGAATGGTTGCTTTTTTGACAGGTTGGATCGCAAGCGAATACGGGCTTCGCCCCTACCCGTTTTATATTGGCATTGGGTTAGCCGGCCTGGGATTATTGACCAGCTGGTTATTTGTAAAAGACACTAGACACCATGTTTCATTAGAGACTGACACAAGTACAGTACCCCGGTTAAAACAAATATTTTGGGAAACCACATGGAAGCACAAAAATCTCGGGTCAGTCTCTCAAGCTGGACTCGTAAATAACCTTAATGATGGTATGGCATGGGGCATATTTCCTATTCTACTCGCATCAAAATCCTTTAGTATTGAGGAAATTGGAATAATCGTAGCTACTTACCCAATGGTCTGGGGAATTGGTCAGCTTTTTACTGGTAAAATGGCCGATGTCTATTGCAAAAAAACAATGCTGAAAATCGGCATGTTAATTCAAGGTTTAGCCTTAATACCAATGATATGGGCAACTGAATTGCACGAATTTATAATTCTTTGCGCCTTACTTGGTTGGGGTACAGCCATGGTTTATCCAACTTTTCTGGCTACCGTTGCCGAAAACACTCATCCTAATGACAGGGCCAAAAGTATTGGTATATTTAGATTATGGAGAGATCTAGGCTATGCCATTGGGGCAATTCTAACTGGTATTATTGCCGATTTGTTTAGCATAGAAATAGCATTGGCTTTTGTTGCTTGTTTAACCTTGGTTTCTGCCAGTATCATCCAGGTAAGAATGAAATGCTAAAATCACTTGAACAATCATATGTCGGAATTATTAAAATAAAACTACTTGGAATTATCCTTACTAACTAATTGTTTTAAGCCTCGAAACAACATGAAAATTGAAACTTCATTTATGAAAAAAATTATCTCCGCATTTCTCGTTTTAGTTTTATTCATTTTACAATCCTGTAATAGTAAATCAGGTGAAAAAACTACAGTAGAAGAACCACCGAAATCTGAGGTGCAGAGAATAGTAGACGCTTCGATTGATTTCCATGGTTTTGCTCCATTAGACAACGCCCAACTAGACCTTGTCTTTAGGGACAAATTCTATACCTACAGGAAAAAGGCTGGGATGTATGAGTATACAAGAAGTCAGGTGGACAGTACAGGAACTACGATCTATGATATCATGAACAATGATGGACTTGTTCGATTAATGAACAATGATATTCATGAGTTAGTCACAGAATGGGGTCCATTAAAAGGCGATACCGCTGTAATTAATGAAGAAAGAAGGGCCGCATTTACACGTTCTGTCAACTCAGTAGTCTATTTCTTCTTACTTCCCTATGGACTAAATGATCCAGCAGTAAATAAAGAATTCGTAGGAGAATCGACCATTAAAGGAAAGGACTACTTTGAAGTAAAAATCACCTTTGGAGAAGAAGGTGGTGGAGAAGATTTTGACGATGTATTTATATATTGGTTTGATAAGGAAGATTATAGCATGAATTATTTTGCCTATCTCTATCATACAGATGGAGGTGGAATGAGATTTCGAGAAGCTATTAACCCTAGAAGAGTTAGTGGTATGTTAATCCAAGACTACATCAATTTCAAACCAGAAAATGAAGACATAGATATCATGACAATTGATGAACTTTATAAAGAAGGAAAACTAATTGTCCTCTCTGAAATCATTAATGAGAATGTTCGAATAAGTCACTAATACTTCATAATGAATAAGAAGGTAGTCATAGGGATAGTACAGCATGCTCCTGTTTATTTGGACAAAGAGAAATGCTTAGCAAAAGCAGAGACACTAATTCATGAAGCAGCTGAAAAAGGTGCCAACGTCATTGTTTTCGGTGAAACATGGTTTACAGGTTATCCCGCTTGGTTGGACTATTGTGAAGACTATGCGAAGTGGGATTTTAAGCCCACAAAACAGGCATTTTCAAAACTACATGCCAACAGTTTAGAAGTACCCGGAAAAGAGGTCAATCAAATTGGAGAGTGGGCTAAAAAACTAGCTGTTGTTATTGTTATGGGTACCAATGAAGTTGTTAGTTCTGGCCCCGGGAACGGTACTATCTACAATAGTCTTTTGACTTGGAACGAAAAAGGTGAATTGGCAAATCATCATCGAAAACTTATGCCTACTTACACCGAAAAATTACTGTATGGCGCAGGTGACGGTGCAGGTTTGAATGCTGTTGATACAGCTTTTGGCAAAGTAGGTGGCCTTATTTGTTGGGAACACTGGATGCCTCTTACGCGCCAAGCCATGCATGATTCTGGAGAGCACATTCATATTGCAGTATGGCCTAAGGTGCATGAAATGCTTCAAGTAGCTACAAGATCTTATGCCTTTGAGGGACGGTGTTTTACAGTTGCTGCTGGACAAATAATGAGAGTGAAAGATATTCCTGACACATTAGAACTGCCCAAAGAACTCCGAGATAAGCCTGAAAATATGTTGCTCAATGGAGGTAGTTCGGTAGTCGGACCGGATGGTAATTACATTTTAGCACCGCAATGGGATAAAGAAGGCATATTCACAGTTGAAGTTAATCTTGAAAAGTGCATTGAAGAACGAATGACATTGGACGTTACCGGTCATTATCAGCGCAATGACATATTTGATCTTAAAGTAAATAAAGATAGAAAGCATTAAAAAAGGAGTACATCCCCATGTACTCCTTTTGACCTTAATTAACCCTACTAATTATTATTCAGCTATTCTGAAATATTTTTTATCTTGATTTTCACTTAGCAAATCTGCATTGTTGACCAATTTCCTAAGCGTTTCATTATCTTGAGTATTTCCTTCAGCGATCAATTCGTTCTTACTATTGTAAACTTTCACCTCTGATTGCAATTCCTCAAAAGACAACTCTTCTTCATAATTAACATCCTCTTTATAACCCCTTCGCTTCATTTTTTTATAATGATCAGCGAACATGTTTCGGGCCATGTGGAACATCCAGGTAGAAAACTTGCCATCACCGTGATAGGTATGCTTGTATTTCAAAATCTTTATAAAAACGTTTTGCACAAGGTCTTCACTGGCATCACTATCTGACGTAAGTCGATAGAAAAAACCATATAGGCCTTTATTATACCTTTCGAAGAGCAACCCGAGTTTATCAGTTTGTCCATCCTTTAACTGAAGTATTAATGCGTTGTCTGAGATCGAATCCAATTTCTATCCTGAAGAATTCATATAGGGTAACCCTGCCATGTCTGAATGGTTACATGGAAGTTACGATTATTTGATATTGATTTTTTACACCCTTATAACACATTGATTAACAATGACTTTGATATATAACTAATTAGAAATAAAAAATTATTTTTGTCTTTCTATCTAAGAAATTCTATCTTCATGGCATACACCCAAACACCCAAAACTATGGAAATGACGACCGAACAATTATCAACAGAGATTCAATCATTGAATTCACAACTCACTGGTGACATGTTTAAGGACATGGACATTAAAGACGAAATCCACAACCTTACTATGAAATTGAATGGCGTAAAGCCAATGGATTCAAATTTCGAATGTGTGGGTTGCGGAAGTTAATACTATGAAAACAACACCAACTTCAACCTTTAAATTAGAGCCTATTTTGGCTCTTTTTTTATTCTTAATCATTTCTTGTAGCCCAGATCAAGCCAATGAAACTACTCATGTCCCAGAAGATTCACCTTACCTGATGATCCTAGGTACTGCTCAAGATGCAGGTTTTCCTCAGGCTGGAACAAGAGAAGAGTTTAAGTTAGTTGAATCAGGCAAACGCAATCAAGAATATGCTGTGTCACTCAGCTTGGTTGATCCTGAAAACGGAAAACGCTATTTATTTGAAGCTACTCCGGATTTTCGTGAGCAACTGGAGATAATAGACAAAGTTTCAAAAGCCAACAACTATCCTTTTGATGGCATTTTTCTGACGCATGCTCATATTGGGCATTATACAGGCCTTCTGCACATGAGTTTTGAGGCAATGAGTACTAATAACACAGCCATTTACGCCATGCCGAGAATGAAAAATTATCTCGAAACAAATGGCCCATGGAGTCAAATGGTGAATTTTGAAAATATAGCCATGGAGGCGATGCAAGATTCCACAGCAATTAGTCTATCTGAGAACATTAAAGTAATGCCTTTCACAGTTCCTCATCGTGATGAATACAGTGAAACTGTAGGCTTTAGAATATCAGTCAATGACAAAAACCTCGTTTTCATACCAGATATTGATAAATGGGAAAAGTGGGATGTGGACATTAAAAAAGTTGTGATGAACAATGATTATATACTTATTGATGCCAGCTTTTATGCGGATGGAGAGCTTCTCGGAAGAGATATGAGCAAAATCCCTCATCCATTCACTACTGAGAGTATGGCTCTGTTCAAAAACCTGTCAGCTTCAGATAAAGCCAAAATACATTTTATTCATACCAATCACTCAAATCCGATACTCGATTCTAAAAGTAAAGAGTATAGGGAAGTAATTAATCAAGGCTTCAAAATAGCTAAACAAGGGCAGGTAATCACTTTCAATTAATATCTCATTGCGAGCCTGTCTGCTGGCAGGTTACGAAGCAACCTGTTCATTGAAAAAGAGATTGCCGCGTTATTCGTTCCTCATTCCTCGTAATGACATTCACAAAAAGAGGCCATCATTTCTGATGGCCTCTTTATTATTTTATGATAGTTACTATTATAAAATAGCAACTCTTTTAAAGTCAGACACTGTCAAACCTTTAGTTACTGTATCAAGGTACTGCTGGATAGACTGCTTTGGATTTTTCACGAAAGCTTGGCTCAGCAAAGTGTTTTCTTTGTAGAACTTATTCAATTTACCTAAGGCAATTTTCTCTAACATTGCTTCTGGCTTTCCTTCCTGACGTGCTTGGTCTTTACCTATTTCAATTTCCTTCTCAACAACAGTTGAATCAACGCCATCCTTATCAACTGCTACGGGGTTCATAGCAGCAATTTGCATTGCCACATCTTTTCCAGCTTCAGTTACATCAGAACCGTTAACGCCAGATAGCGCAACAAGTACCCCTAGTTTACCCGTAGAGTGGATATAAGAAACAACTTGATCTCCAGATAGAATTTCATATCTAGTGATGTCAAGTTTCTCACCAATCTTACCAATATATTCAGTTAGTTTTTCAATCACTGATTGCTCTCCTAAGCTTATCGCTTTAAGTGCCTCAACATTAGCAGGCTTATTTGACATTGCTGCATCAGCAATTTCATTACCTAATGATTGAAAATCTGCATTCTTAGCAACAAAATCAGTTTCGCAAGTCAAAGTTACAAGGATGGCTTCGCTGCCATCTTCACTTCTTCTTACATAAACAGATCCTTCACTTGTAGCTCTATCCGCTCTCTTCTCAGAAAGTTTCTGACCTTTTTTACGTAGGAATTCAATTGCTTTATCGAAATCCCCATCTGCTTCAACAAGCGCCTTCTTGCAGTCCATCATGCCTGCCCCGGTCATTTGTCTTAGTTTATTAACTTCTTGTGCTGTAATAGACATTTTTTATTCCTTTAAATTGTATGCTATGAGTTAAAAAAAAATGAACATCGAAAAAAGATTCAATGTTCAATTTTTAAATATTATTTATAAATCGAAGATTTATGCTTCTTCTTTAGGTGCTTCTGACTTAGCTGCTTCCTTAGCCTTTTCTGTAGCCTTTTTTGCTATTGCTTCGTCTGCTTTTTCCTTCTCAGCTTTTTGATCAGCTTCTTTCTGAGCTTGCTCTTCTCTTTCTTTATCTCTCTCGTCCTTCTCCTTCTTTCTTTCCTGAAGTCCTTCTTCGATAGCTTTTCCGAATGCCGATGTGATTATTTCAACTGCTTTAAAAGCATCATCATTACCTGGTATTGGAAAATCAACTTGATTTGGATCAGAGTTCGTATCGACCAAACCAAAAACAGGGATATTCAATTTTTGAGCTTCTGCAACTGCAATGTGCTCTCTTTTGATATCTACAATGAAAAGTGCCGCAGGAAGTCTCGTAAGGTCAGTAATACCGCCTAAGATTCTTTCTAGCTTCGCTTTTTCACGAGTTTTCATTAACCTTTCCCTCTTTGCAAGGTTAAGGTATGCTTCGTCTTTCATGAGTTTGTCAATAGAAGCAAGCTTCTTAAGTGACTTTCTCATGGTCGCGAAGTTGGTCAACATACCACCTAACCATCTTTCAGTTACGAAAGGCATATTAAGTCTTTCAGCTTCAGCAGCAACAATTTCTTTTGCTTGCTTTTTTGTAGCTACGAACATTACTTTTCGTCCGGAACGAACGATATTCTTAATTGCAGATGATGCTTCTTCGAGGCAATTAAGAGTCTTATTAAGATCAATAATATGGATGCCATTTCTCTCCATGAAGATATATGGCGCCATTTTAGGATCCCACTTTCTCGTTAAGTGTCCAAAATGAACACCAGCATCAAGTAAGTCTTTGTACTCTAGTTTTGACATTATTTATGTTTATATAAAATCGATTAACGCTTACTAAACTGGAATGCTCTTCTCGCTTTTCTTCTACCGAATTTCTTACGCTCGACCATTCTCGGATCTCTTGTAAGGAAACCTTCCGCTTTAAGCGCAGGTCTATTTTCGACGTCTACTTCGCAAAGTGCTCTAGATATAGCCAAACGAATTGCTTCAGCTTGGCCAGTAGAACCACCACCATTAACATTTACAGTGATATCAAAATTGCTTGCTTGCTCAATTAACATCAAAGGCTGCTTTACGATAATTTGAAGAACATCAGAAGGGAAATACGTCCCAAGGTCACGACCATTAACGGTAACTTTACCTTTTCCTGTTTCCATGTAAAGTCTGGCAACAGATGTTTTTCTTCTTCCGATTGTATTAATTACTTCCATCTATTTGATTTCTTATAATTGAATTTCTTTTGGTTGTTGTGCTTCATGAGAATGCTCAGTTCCAGCATATACATGTAGGTTATGGAAAAGTTGTCTTCCCAATCGCGTTTTAGGCAACATACCTCTTACTGCTCTTTCTATTAAAAGAGTCGATGATTTTTCTTTTAACTGTCTTGGGGTGGTTTTTCTTTGACCTCCTGGATAACCAGTATATCTCAAATAAACTCTATCATCCCACTTCTTACCAGTTAATCTGACTTTGTCAGAATTAATGACAATTACATTATCTCCACAATCTACATGAGGAGTGTAATTAGGCTTGTTTTTGCCTCTGATAATTTTAGCCACATCACTGGCTAATCGACCCAATATTTTAGCGTCCGCATCAACCACTACCCACTGCTTATCAGTAGTTGCTTTATTAGCCGAGACCGTCTTGTAACTTAGCGTATCCACTTCGGTATATTTTATTGACTTAAGTACTTTATTTAACCCTCTCTCTAAAAAGGTTCACAAAGATAGAAGTTTGATTTTTGATTTCCAACGTTGACTTATAAATAATTGCAAGTCAGCCCCAAATAAGATAAAATTTAAGGCGAAAAGACTGAGTCAAAAGTCAATTACCACCCCAAACGTTGGTAAAAGGCCACTTTGATTGAGGTCTTCAATTTGAATTAAATTTTTAGGAATAATCTCATCTCCATTATTATCTAACTCAAGTCCATATTGTGGTGCCCTTGGAACCTGACTTCCGAATAAATTAGTAATGTCTAGAAATAAATCTAAAGACCAGCCTGAGAAATTCCATTTCTTATCCAATCTTATATCAGTCACACTATAAGCAATTAACCTTTCATCACCCAGATTAGTATAATCATTTACTATTATTGGATACACTATTTCAGTGGCTGCTTCATTTACTTCGACAAAAGGTGCTTCTCCTAAATACCTGTATCTGAGTCCAACCTCCCAGTTATTGCCAAATTTATATCCACCTGTCAAAGACAATAGATGCCTATTATCCCATATCGCTGGTTTAAAATCATTCTCATCAAGGCCAGAGTATTCACTCCAAAACAAGGTATATGCCACGGTGCCATATATTCTTTTACTCAGTTTTTTCTGGTAAAAAAGTTCCAATCCATATGCACGGCCATTGCCAACACTTGATACATCTTCACTTCCGAAAACCCCGAAGTCACCACCCAGATTAGCCAAAGACACACCATCTTTTATCGAAACTGGATAGTTTGAATATTTCTTATAAAACCCTTCGAATGTAACTCGGGTATCATTTTTTGGCTCGAAGGCAAGACCAGCCACCAAATGGTCACTACGGATATACTTAACATTCTGGTTTACAAGCTCACCATTCCGATTTTGATAACCCAACACAGTCATAGGTGGGATTTTATAATAGATACCAGCAGAAGTGTTTATACTAAGCTTATCAGACAGCGAATATGAAAGTGCTATTCTGGGTGAAAACGAATTAAAAATATTACCACCAAATTCAGTGTACGAGTCACCATCCAACCTAAATCCAAATGATGTATTTAATTTATTATTAAAACTTGAGGTGGAAAACTGTGAGAATAAACCATACCTCCAAAAATCAATTTTAGATTCAAATTGATTCAGTGACTCAACACTAAAAGTCTCATTTTCGTAATTGTTCTTTTGAATTATTGTACCAAACGTAAGCGAACTATTATCATCAAGAAATTTAAGTGCCTCCACCTTGAATGTAGTTTGAGTCTCTTTACTGTCATTTGAGAAATAAAGTCCTTCCTTGTTAATATTATCAAGGTATTGTTCAATCTTATTTTGCAATTGATTATTGCTAAACGTTGTACGAAGCTGTCCATTCTTAAAATTGTATTTCCAACTTGCTCCAACTGTATTTGTTTTTTGTTGGATGATTGCAATTTGATCAAGTGTGGCCTTTTGTTCTTCGGTAATATCTTCTGGCTCGTTCACCTTAAAATCATCAATTGAACCCAGCCCTATTAAACTAATTTCATGCTTATTATTGATTTTATGATTCACTTTATACTGATAGTCTATGTAGTCAGGTAAAAAGGGTAAATCGATTACTTTAAATAAATACTGCAAATAAGATCTTCTCACTGAGGCTATAAATGTTGTCTTTGCTGATCCACCATCTTTTGGTTTTACGAAAGGGCCGTCAATTGTAAAGGCAGCCTCACTAGCGCCAAGCCTAAAATTATAATTCCTTTTCTGTTGATCACCATTACGTTGATTAAACTGAAGAACACCAGAAAGTGCATTATCAACATTTGCTCCAAATGCACTTGTGCTTAAATTAACATCCTCTATAAATGAAACATTGATCATACCTACAGGCCCACCTGCGCTACCTTGCGTAGCAAAGTGATTGATGTTAGGAATTTCTATACCGTCAAGATAATAGACGTTTTCACTGGGTCCACCTCCTCTAATAATAATATCGTTTCTGAATCCAACAGAACCTGAAACTCCAGGTAACGATTGAACAACTTTAGCTACATCATTATTACCCCCGGGATATGTTGCTATCTCTTCTCTGGAGAGACCATTTATTGAGTTTGGAGATTCAGCCTTTTTAATAAAAGGTGTTTGTGTGATTACAAATTCATCTAGCTCACTAGTACTCTCCTCCATTGAGAAGTTCAAGGCAAGATTTCCGGCTGATTTCACTAAAACATTGTATTTAATTACGGTGTTAAACCCTAAAAACCGGGCTTCAATGTTATAGCTTTTAGTTGGAACTTTTTGAATTTGAAAAAACCCTTCGCTGTTCGTTATTGCACCAAATTCAGTATCACTTAACCGAACAGTTGCCCCAATAATTGGAAGCCCAGTTTTTGCTTCTATAACGTAGCCTTTAACATCGCCTGAGGATTGGCTAAAGACTGTGTTACTGAATGAAATATTTAAAGCTAATATGGAAAGTAAAAAATAAAAACGCATGCTATTGAAATTAAAAAACTTAACTAACTATTCTTTCTAAGTTGCTTGTACAATACAGCAATATCTTTTGGATAATCTGCGTCAACGGTAATCTGTTCAATAAAGTTCTCGAAAATCAGTTTTTTAGCATGCAAGGCAAATCTTTTTATTAGTGGCTGCTCTTCTGTTTCACTTTTTAATTTATAGTTTCTTTTTAAGCTCGAAAGAAAAAGCACTTCCCCTCCGTACAATTCATCATTTATAATTGGAGCATTTTTTTTTGCCAGATGAACCCTTATTTGATGCATCCTTCCTGTCAAAGGCTTACATTCTATTAACGTATGTCTTTTAAAAATCTCTAAAGTAGAAAAAGTGGTACTAGACTCTTTTCCTTTTCTATACTCAACGACTGCTATGCCTTTTTTCAAAGGCAAAATTGGCAAGTCAACTAGTTCATTTTCTAAAGTATGTAAGCCGTCAACAAATGCATGGTAAACCTTAACGATTTTTCTATGCTCAAACTGAAGGGAGGCATGACGGTATGCCTCTGCAGATTTAGCAAACAAAACTGCCCCTGAAGTTTCTTTATCTAGCCTATGACATGCCGACAAGTTCTCGTTGTGTTGCTTGGCCATTGCCTGGAGGTTATGTGGCGAGTTCCTGTCCTCAAGAGTTGCCATGTAAGGAGGCTTATTGACCACCATAAAATGGTCGTCTTCGAATATTATAGCATCTTGAAATATAAACTTCATTCAGTTTCTGATTGCTCAGGTTTAGTTAAATGTTCTTTGTTCCCTAATGGTAATTCGAAGCTAAATTCTGAACCCTTCCCTTTAGCACTTTTCACATCAACTTTTGTATCGTGCCCCTCCATGATATGCTTTACAATAGCAAGTCCAAGGCCTGTACCCCCTCTTTCTTTTGACCTACTTTTATCAACCCTGAAAAAACGTTCAAAAACACGGTTGATATGTTCTTCTGGAATGCCGAGGCCCGTGTCTCTCACATTAATTAAAACTTTCTGATCTTTTACTTCAATCCCAACTTTGACGCTTCCTTCATCAGTATACTTAATCGCATTTGAAACAAGGTTTAACATTACTCTATAGATCCAATTTTTGTCTGCGTACACATATATAGGATCACCAACCACGTCAATCATTTCAAACTTAAGCCCTCTCTTTTCCGCCTTATTTTCAAGCTGATCAAACACTTCTTGCCGGGTCTCCAATACATCAAAAAATTCAAAATGCATTTTAGACTGACCTGTTTCGATCTGAGAAAGGGTCAATAAATCGTGAACTAAACTATCGAGGTTATCTAAACTTTTTGCCGCTCGTTTTAAAAATTTATCTCTAACTTTTTTGTCATCAACTGCCCCATCTAACAAAGTATGCACATAGCCTTGCGCTGCAAAAATTGGAGTTTTCAACTCATGACTCACGTCAGCCAAAAATTCTCTTCTAAAAACCTCCATATGACGAAGGTCCTCTATTTCTTTTTGCCTGTTTAAAGCATAAGTATAAATCTCTTGGTTTATATTCTTAAGTGGAGAAGAGAATTTTTCTTTTTGCGCATCAGCCATAATGGAAAAATCCTTTTTCCTTATTTTATTCAATGCATTGTAAATCTCCCCAATTTCACGGAATACGAGGAATTCAAATACCACCCAGACCAATAAATAAGTAGATGAAAAAGACAAGACAAAAGCTACTAAAAGTATTGTCTCCGATATCTCTGGAATAAGCCATAAAAATGCTGTAGTAAGCACAGCTACGAGGCCGGCAAGAATAAGCGCTACTGCTCGAGAATTAAAAAACATTGTTAAGAATCAAACTTATATCCTACTCCTTTAACCGTAGTAATATAACCATCACCAATTTTTTCTCGCACTTTCCTTATGTGAACATCAACTGTACGTGCGAGTACATACACATCAGTACCCCAAATATTCTGCAACAATTCATCCCTACTAAACACCTTATTAGGGTTTTGAGCCAAAAAGTAAAGCAATTCGAATTCTTTTTTGGGAAGCGTTATGTTATTCCCCTTAATAGTAACTGTATAACTTGTTTTGTCTATTAACAAATCACCAACCACAACTTTAGGAACTTTATTACTCTTTTTCTCTTTTCTGAACAGCGAACTTATCCTACTCATTAAGGCCCTTGGTTTGATTGGCTTGATGATATAGTCATCTGCACCTACGCCAAATGCTGCTACTTCCGAGTATTCTTCTGCACGAGCAGTTAAAAATGTAATATGGGCATTGGCTAACTCAGGAATCTCTCTCAATTGTCGACAAGTTTCAACGCCATCTTGTTGAGGCATCATAATGTCCATGAGAATTAATTCTGGAATGAATTTCTTGGCAATTTCTACAGCTTTCATCCCATTTGATGCCGTTTCTACTTCATACCCTTCTTTTTCTAAATTATACTTTAGCAATTCAAGAATATCTAGGTCATCATCAACAACGAGTACCCTATGATTTTGAGCGTTTGCCATAATTTAATAATTGATTTTTGTTTGACCTGAGTCTTTACAAAGTTATCTTTTTTTGAAAAACATTAACTATTAAAAATAGATATTACTGGGCAAGAGCGAGCTGATGTCGCGGGTGCTTTACATTACTCACCTCGCCTTCTAAATGACCAACGAATATTTTTGCTTCCCCTTTTAATGAGATTTGGTTTAAATGACATGATAATCAAATACTTACATTATAATTTACAAAAAATAAAATTAGAGGGAGGGGTAACGCTCCTTAAGCTTTGACAGATACAGCTTTATATCTCCTTGAAAATTCTTCTGAAAATCATCTTCTAATTCATCCAACTGCGCATTATACCTTAAAAAAGACATAAAATAAGTGTTATTAGGCTGAAGGTTCTCAAAAAACCCTTCATACCTATTCGAAAGGAATTTGAGTTTTAAAAAATTTTTCTTGACGGACTCATACATTTGCTCTTTCGCCTTTTTCTTTTCAGACAAAGACCATTCCGTAATCTCTTTATAAAGGCTATCAAGTCTCAATGCTGATTTAAGTGCATAATTGATATACATCTCTGAATCCACCATTTTATTTTTATACCCTACAACTTCTGGTGAATCTCTTCCATATTTATTTTCCATGAACATCACCGCACCTTTATCCCCAATAAATGAAGCCAAGTTTTCGTTGAATGCAACACTGTCTTTGACAAATACAGTCCCATGAGTTAACTCATGAATTAATAAGCTTGCCAAATCACCTTCAGATCGTTTGAGCATATTAGATAGGATAGGATCTTTGAACCATCCTAAAGTTGACCAACCACCTGCCGTTCTAACACGAACATCCAGCGCTTCTTCTGCTTTAATTCTTTGCGCCTCTTCAATGGCTTTTTCTTTACTAAAGAATCCCTTATATGGAAACCCACCTAGCATCGGAAATTTCCAAATTCTGGGAGTAAATGAATAAGGGTCACAGGCCGATACTACCCACATTGATGGTTCATCCTTTTGATCGAATACAGCGGTATAATTTTCACTAAAATCTATTCCAAGTTCATTGAAGGAAAAATCACGAATTTCAAGGACCAAATCTATTTTAGCCTTGTCAGTATCTGAAGTTTCAGGGTTCTGTAAAAAATCTTCTAAGGACACAGCCCCATACACTACGTTAAGTTGCCCACGTAATTGCATAAGTCCATAATTGATTAATTGAAACTGCCATAAGTACATTAATACCAGCAATCCAAGAAGAATCAAAAGCCCCTTTTTCAATTTTCGTTTGCTCACCATATTTAATTTGAAAATTAACCATATTAAACGAGACTTATTCCTTTGATAATTGATGGCAATCCTACTATCTTCACAAACAATTCAAAATACTAATATTTTTAGCCATGAGCGAGAATTCAGAAAAACTAAAAGCCTTACAATTAACCATAGATAAACTTGAAAAGTCATACGGAAAAGGAGCCGTAATGAAATTAAGTGATGAAGTAGTTAGTGACCAACCTTCAATTTCAACTGGATCCTTAGGGCTAGATATAGCTTTAGGAATTGGTGGAATCCCAAGAGGCAGGGTCACTGAAATCTACGGGCCAGAATCATCTGGTAAAACAACTTTGTCAATGCATTGTATTGCCGAAGCTCAAAAAGCTGGTGGAATGGCTGCATTTATTGATGCAGAACACGCATTTGATAGAGGCTATGCCGAGAAACTTGGAATCGACACTGAAAACCTATTAATCTCCCAACCAGACAATGGTGAGCAAGCACTTGAAATTGCAGAACACCTTATTCGTTCAGGTGCAATAGATATTATTGTCATTGATTCTGTGGCGGCCCTAGTTCCAAAAAGTGAATTAGAAGGTGAAATGGGTGACAGTAAAATGGGACTTCATGCAAGACTTATGTCTCAAGCATTAAGAAAACTAACGGGTACAATTAGTAAAACAGGTTGTGCTTGTATATTTATTAATCAGCTAAGAGAGAAAATTGGTGTGATGTTTGGCAACCCAGAAACAACCACTGGAGGAAATGCACTTAAATTTTATGCTTCTGTAAGACTTGACATTCGAAGGATTGGTCAAATCAAAGAAAGTGCGGACAATGTACTAGGAAACCGAACCAAAGTTAAAGTGGTGAAAAATAAGATGGCGCCACCTTTTAAAATTGTTGAGTTTGATATTATGTATGGACTAGGTATTTCTAAATCTGGGGAAATCCTGGATATTGGTGTAGAGTTTGAAATCATCAAAAAAGCTGGCTCGTGGTTTTCTTACGCTGGTGAGAAGCTTGGTCAAGGGCGTGATGCAGTAAAAAGGCTTATCGAAGACAATCCTGAATTAGCTGAAGAATTAGAGAACAGGGTCAAGGCCAGAATAAATGGCGAAGACGAAGACGAAGCTTCTTAAGAACTTTATTCTATTCATAAATAAAGAAGGCCCAATTGAAAATTCAATTGGGCCTTCTTCTGTCTGATCAATTTATCATTGACTTCGAATAGCCTCTACAGGATCCAATCTAGCCGCACGTGCCGACGGAATGATACCTGCAACAACACCAATTACACTTGAAATAATTACTGCCGTCAAAATGTTTTTCACTGATAAAACCACTTCTAAATCCCCTAATGGAATAAATGTTATCAAATAGACAATCAATACACCGAAGGCTCCCCCAATCAAACATAAAAAGATCGATTCAAATAGGAATTGAAAGAGGATGAAATAGTTTTTCGCGCCCAAAGATTTTTGGATACCTATAATTCTTGTCCTTTCCTGAACAGAAACGAACATAATATTCATAATACCAAAGCCTCCCACTAAAATGGCAAAACTTCCAATTACAGCTCCAGCCAGCCCTATGACGTCAAATATTCCGCCCAATAATTCCACAAGCGCTTCAGGCCTTGTCAGTGCAAAATTTGAAATTTCTTTTGGTTTCAGCCCCCGAACTTTTCTCAAAAGCCCTTCCAATTCATTTTGGGCCTCAACTAAACCAATGTCTTGCTCATACCCTTTTACAGCTATTGACGGATTAACTCCGAAACGAGTTCCTATATAATACATCTTGGTGAAGAACTTATAAGGTATATAGACCCGATCATCATTACTTGGTGTACCCAAAAAGCTCTCTCCTTCACGGTCCATCACTCCAATGATCCGCATTTTATAGCCTCTGATTTTAACATCTTTGCCAATGGGGTTTTCTTGGGCGAATAAAGATTTGGCCACTTCATCACCTATAATCACCACATTTCTTCCGCCATCAATTTCTTGTTGGGTAAAATACCTCCCATAGCCTACGGGAATCTCATATACCTTTTGATAATCATAGCTGACACCATAAATATCAACATTACTTAAACTACTACTGTTTCTCTTTACGGTAGTGTTTCTTTGACCAGAAATAGATACGGCCAATGCAGATTGCATATTAGCCTGTATGAATTCATATTCCCTAAAATTATTATTCGGTCTTCTAAAGTATTTCCACCAAGGGAAATTTGGATCTGGTTCATCAAAAGGAAATTTCCCAACGACGATAGTGTTGGAGCCTAAGAAATCCAGGCTATCACGAATATTTTTCTCTAAGGAATCCACAAAAGTGAACACCGTAATAATCAGCATGATACCGATTGTCACGCCTAATAGAGACAATGTTGTTCTCAGCAAATTAGTGCTAAGTACTTGCCAAGCAAATCTCACACTTTCAAGCAATAATTTTAAAAATATTCCCACAGGGTCACTTTTTTATCTAAGTAAGTCGAAGTCTTTATTTGTAAACGCAAAGAATCAAAAAAAGTAAACATTTACCACAAGCAATTACTTAAATATTACAAAAGACCCATTGATCGGATTTTTGTGAGGTTGAGTGGGAGGTGAATTGAACATTCAGTTTTTACAATTACTATTATTCTCATACAATGAAAACCAAAGCATTAATGTATGACCTCTTCAATTTTATTCATATCTTTGCAAGCTTATTAAGATGACGCAGCAGATAACACAAATCACCAGGATGAAATTGTCCGCTTTCAAATTTGATCTTCCAGAAGACAGAATTGCAAAGTACCCTACAGAAAACAGAGATGACTCTCGTTTAATGGTCTTAGACCGAAAAACAGGAGAAATCCAACATAAAGCTTTCAAAGACATTGTCAATTACTTTGGTGATGGCGATGTTTTAGTCAATAACGACACGAAGGTTTTTCCCGCCAGACTTTATGGTCAGAAGGAAAAAACTGGAGCTCAAATTGAGGTCTTCTTATTAAGAGAGCTTAATAAAGAGATGCATCTATGGGATGTTTTGGTTGATCCGGCTAGAAAGATTCGTGTTGGTAACAAACTCTATTTTGGCGAAGGTGAACTAGTTGCTGAAGTAATTGACAACACTACATCTAGAGGAAGGACCATTAGATTCTTGTTTGATGGAACTGACGAAGAATTCTACAATACTGTTGATACTCTGGGAGAGACACCTTTACCAAGGACGATCCTTCGAGAAACAGAGCCTGAAGACAAAGAAAGATTCCAGACTATTTATGCCAAGCATATTGGTGCTGTTGCGGCTCCTGTAGCCGGTCTTCACTTTACACTTCAAGTAATGAAGAAGCTTGAAATTTTGGGAGTTGCTATCACACCAATTACACTTCACATCGGATTAGGTACTTTCAGAAACGTTGATGTTGAGGATTTGACAAAGCATAAGATGGACTCTGAGCATTATATAATTGGTGATGAGACTGCTGATTTAGTCAACAATGCATTGGACAATAAGAAAAGAGTTTGTGCTGTTGGTACTACATCAATGCGTTCTTTGGAGTCTTCGGTTTCTGCTGGCGGTAGATTAAAAGCCAATGAAGCTTGGACGGATAAATTTATTTTCCCTCCATACGATTTTAAAATTTGTAACGCTTTGGTAACTAATTTCCACATGCCTGAATCAACATTGTTAATGCATGTTTCGGCTTTTGCTGGTTATGACAACTTAATGAATGCATACAAAGTAGCGATTAAGGAAAAATACAGATTCTTTAGCTATGGTGACGCCATGCTGATCATCTAATCAAAAATGAAACTTAACTTAAAGCCTCTTGAATTTTCAAGAGGCTTTTTTGTTGGACAATATTTAATCTTCTTTCATATCTTTAAGCAATGCAAAAATTCGTCATTATAGTAGCTGGTGGGAGTGGAACAAGAATGGGAAGTGAAATTCCTAAACAGTTCCTTTTACTTAATGAAAAACCAATTTTAATGCATACCCTCGATGCATTTATTAGTTATTCCAAAAACATAAAAATCATTTTGGTACTTCCTGAACTCCAAGTACCAATGTGGAACTCGTTTTGTGGAGACTATGATTATACTTCTGCACATCAGGTAGTGAACGGAGGTGAAACACGTTTTCAATCCGTTAAGAATGGACTAGCATCGATAAAAGCTGACAATGCATTAGTCGCAGTTCATGATGGGGTTCGGCCATTAATATCAAATGAAGTAATAGCCAATACTTTTGAAGCTGCAGAGAAATTCGGGAGCGGAATAGCTGCGGTACCGCTAAAAGATTCTATTCGTAAAATTGAAGGAGATCAAAACAAAGCCGTTGACAGGAATCAGTTTTGGGCTATTCAAACACCACAAACATTCAATTTAGCGGCTATTAAAAAGGCATATGCCACTACCTTTAATGCTTCATTCACTGACGATGCTACTGTCATGGAAAAGGATGGCAATTCCATTCACCTCGTAAATGGAGACTATAAAAACATAAAAATCACTACTACGGAAGATTTAATAATTGCAGCCGCCTTCCTTCAGGAATAAAATCGCAATGATTTAGTTAAGCTTTTTACTAAATTGGTTGCTTGACCAAATTTTCAATCGTGACTTCAAAAACACTTAAGGCCCTATCCGCCTTGTTCCTTTGTTTGTTCATTTTTTCATGCCAGCAAAAAGAGGAGTGGATAGAGCTCTTTAATGGAGAAAATTTGGATGGATGGGCTCCAAAGATTACTGGCTATGCTCTTAATGACAACTACAAAAATACGTTCAGAGTAGAGGATGGATTTCTGACTGTCAATTATGACGGTTATGACAATTTCGATCAAAAATTTGGACACATTTTTTATAAAGAGAAATTCTCTAATTACTTGCTTAGAATAGAATACCGCATTATCGGAGAGCAAATTGCCGGAGGTCCGGGCTGGGCATTTAAGAATAGTGGCGTAATGTTACATTCCCAATCACCTGAATCTATGGGCTTGAATCAAGATTTTCCAATCTCCATAGAAGTGCAATTCTTAGGTGGTAACGGTACTGACGATCGCCCGACTGGCAACCTTTGTACCCCTGGCACAAATGTGGACATGGATGGAAAATTAGTAACGCAGCATTGTATAGCTGCCGATGCTCCTACTTACCATGGTGAGGAATGGGTCAAAATGGATGTACTAGTTAAAGGCAATGAGTTGATAGCACATATCATAGAAGGTGATACTGTTATTCAATACACTAATCCTGCAATAGGCGGTGGTAGTGTAAACAATTATGATGAGACAGTTATGATTGATGGCAAACGCTTAAGCGAAGGATATATATCGTTGCAAAGTGAAAGTCACCCCATCCAATTTAGAACTGTGAAATTGAAAAAATTAGAAGATTAATGGCAAAACGATTAAAAATGGGAATGATTGGAGGCGGTGAAGGCGCTTTCATTGGTGAAGTACATCGACTAGCTGCAAGAATTGCTGGTAATATTGATTTTGCTGCAGGAGCATTGAGTAGTACCCCAGAAAAATCACAAAGATCTGGAGCCGCATTAGGGCTTGATCCAAAAAGGGTTTACTCGGATTACGAAACGATGCTTAAAACAGAGGCTGAACTTCCAGAAGGTGAAAAGATCGATATTGTGGCCATTGTGACTCCCAATTATTTACATGCCCCACAAGCGAAAATGGCCATAGAATATGGCTTTCATGTGATTTGTGATAAACCTCTCACTGCTACCTTAGAAGATGCCATTAGCCTTCAAAAATTAGCTTCAGAAAAAGACTTGAAATTTGCAGTTACATATACCTATACTGGATATCCTTTAGTACAAGAAGTAAAGGAAATGATATGGAGTGGTGAAATTGGTACACCGAGAAAAGTCATTGTAGAATACCTGCAAGGCTGGCTCAGTGAGCCGATTGAGAACGAAGGTCAAAAGCAAGCTGTATGGCGTTCAGACCCTAAAAAATCTGGACTTGGTGGAGCATTAGGAGATATTGGAGTTCATGCGGCCAATCTAGTTGAAACCATGTTGGGTCAAAATATTGAGTCTGTTGCTGCTTATTTGAATAAGATTGTTCCCAACCGTCAGTTGGATGATGATGGACAAGTGATGCTAAAAATGGAGTCTGGTATTCAAGGAAGTATGAATTTTTCACAAATAGCATTTGGTGAAGAAAATGATTTGAACATCCGAGTTTATGGAGATAAGGCCAGTATAGAATGGCATCAAATGAATCCGAATGAACTGATATTAAAATACCAAGGCAAACCTGCTCAGAAAGTAACCACTGGTTTTAGTGCTCGAACCGCATCTGCGGCTGCATTGACCCGAACACCCGGGGGACATCCAGAAGGCTATTTAGAAGCTTTTGCGAATATCTATCAAAACTTTGCCAATGACATTTCAGGTACTGGCGAAAATCACATCTACCCTAAGCTAAGCGAAGGAGTAAGAGGAATGCAATTCATGCAAGCTGCCGTGAATTCAAATGCAGACAATAATGCTTGGACAAAAATTTAATTAACGATGAAGACTATTAAAGGACCAGCTATTTTCTTGGCTCAATTTGCAGGTGGCGAAATGCCTTTTAACACCTTAGATGGATTGGCAAAATGGGCTAGCGACCTTGGCTATAAAGCGGTCCAAATACCAACTTGGGACGGGCGATTGATGGATCTAGAAAAGGCAGCTGAAAGCAAAGATTATTGTGATGAACTGAAAGGCACGCTTGCAAATCATGGATTAGAGATCAGTGAACTATCTACACATCTTCAAGGTCAACTTGTAGCAGTTCATCCAGCCTATGAAGAAATGTTTAAAGGTTTTGCACCAGATGGACTAAATAAAAATCAGCGTAATGCTTGGGCAATTGATCAAATGAAAAAAGCGGCTACCGCCTCTATGAATCTGGGATTGAATGTACATGCTACCTTTTCAGGAGCTTATGTCTGGCCATACTTCTATGCTTGGCCTCAACGTCCAGCCGGATTTGTAGATAAAGCTTTTGCCCAATTGGCTAAAAAATGGGAACCAATTCTTGATCATTTTGATCAATGTGGTGTAGATGCCTGTTATGAGATTCACCCAGGAGAAGATTTGCATGACGGCATTTCCTTTGAAAGGTTTTATGAAGCTACGGGCAAGCATAACCGAGTAAAAATGCTTTATGACCCAAGTCACTTTGTCCTACAACAGCTTGACTACTTAACCTATATCGATCATTATCATGAATTCATTAAAATGTTTCATGTCAAGGATGCCGAGTTTAATCCAACTGGTAAATCAGGTGTTTATGGTGGCTTTCAAGAGTGGATTGATAGGCCAGGTAGGTTCCGATCTATTGGAGATGGACAAGTAGATTTTCAAAGCATCTTTTCAAAGTTGACACAATATGGTTATGATGGATGGGCTGTTCTCGAATGGGAATGCTGTATCAAATCCCCAGAACAAGGAGCGCTGGAAGGAGCTCAATATATCAACGATTTTATAATTCAAACCACAGACAAATCATTTGATGATTTTGCTGGATCTGGAATTACAGATAAAGATTTTAACAATATTTTAGGGTTAGATTAGTATTGAGAATTTAGACTTGAGATGTTAGATATTAGACAATAGACTTTAGATATTAGACTCATAGCTTAAAGCTTGAGCCTTGAAGCTTATAAAATTACATTATGAAAAAACTTATATACACGATTATTGCAGTGGCAATTTGTCATTTATCAATTGCTCAAATTAAAGACCCAAAAGTAACGGAGGTTTGGGAACCAGTACCAAAGGTGGTTGACCCGGGTAATAGCTCAAAAGCGCCATCTGATGCTATAGTACTTTTTGATGGAACCAATCTAAATGAATGGGAATCCACAAATGGAAGTCCAGCTCCATGGATTGTTAAGGATGGCTATATGGAAGTCAAAAAATCATCAGGAGATATCATAACAAAAAGAGAATTTGGCGACATTCAATTGCATGTTGAATGGAGAACTCCAACTGAAATTGTTGGTGAAGGCCAGGGACGAGGAAATTCAGGCGTGTATCTTCAAAATAAATATGAAATCCAGGTTTTAGACAGCTACAATAACACGACATATCCAAATGGTCAAGCTGGTGCATTGTATAAGCAATCTATTCCATTGGTAAATGCTACCATCGCTCCTGGCGAATGGAATGTATATGACATCATTTTCAAAGCACCAACTTTTAACGAAGATGGCTATAGGACAAGCTCAGGATATGTTACTGTATTGCACAATGGCGTATTGATACAAAATCATGTCGAAATTAAGGGTACTACTGAGTACATAGGTTTACCAAAAAATATAGCTCATGGCAAAGGCCCTATTAAATTACAATACCATGGTAATCCGTTGAGGTTTAGAAATGTTTGGGTGAGAGAACTATAAACCCATTAATAACCATCCATTCCGAATTTTCGTTATAGTTGTACAACTTATTGTACATTTGTATTATGGAAATTACAACATATTCTAACTTCCGACAGAATCTTAAGAAATTCCTTGATAACATTACTGGAAATCACAATCCACTTTTTGTAAAAAGAGTTAATGGTGAGGATATTGTGGTTTTGAGTAAATCTGATTACGATAGTATGCAGGAGACTTTTTATCTTTTGCAAAGCCCACAAAATGCATTGAGACTCCTAGAAGGGATTGAAGAATACAGAAATAGTGGCGGTATTGAGAAAGGCCTAATAGAAGAATGAAGATTATCTTCTTAACCAGAGGACGGGAAGACTATCTTTATTGGCAAAAGATAGACAAATCAGTGCTGCGCAAAATCAATCAGCTTATCAAAGAAATCCAGCGCGACCCTTTTAATGGAACTGGTAAACCCGAACCCTTAAAACATGAGTTAACTGGGTGGTGGTCTAGAAGGATCAATTTAGAACATAGATTAGTGTATAAAATTGATGGCAATTCACTTTATATACTTCAATGTCGGTATCATTATTAAAGAATTAATCATGCTTCGCGAAATAGACAATTGGTATTTCAACAAAGAGGAACCCTATAAGAGTTGTTATGAGGCTTTGAGAAGCTGGATTCTCAACTGTGACAATGACATCACCGAAGCATGGAGGTACAGGCTCCCAATGTTCCTTTATAAAGGGAAAATGTTCTGCTATTTACATGCCACTAAAAAAACTGAGCAACCGTATATTGGTATTGTCAACGGAGGCAAAATTGATCATCCAGCACTTTTTCAAGGAACCAGAAAAAGAATGAAGGTCCTGTACATTGATCCACTCGAAGACCTCCCTATTTCTTTTTTGGAAGAAATCCTTATGGAGGCCAAAACATTTTATAAATAGACTAACCCCCACAATTAAAATAAGTAGCGGTTCCATAAATCAAAATGCGTAAATTCTATCCAAGAATTAAAAAACAGCACTATGAAACGAGCACTAATCATACTCCTATTCTCAGTATTTCCTTTGAGCTTTCTAAAAGCCCAAACCAACCCCCTTTGGACTGAGAAAAAAGTTAAAAATTACCTGCCTCACATGTCGGTGTTAGAAGTGGAAGATTTCCTGACTAGATCTGACATGGTATTAATTCCTGTTGGTGCATTAGAACAACATGCAGGACACCTTCCTATTGGTACCGATTTTCTGAATGGTGTAGAAAGAGCAAAACTCATTGCACAGGAAAGGGATATTTTAGTTGCACCGATCTTAATGGCAGGTCAATCACCTTATCACATGGGTTTTGCAGGAACCATAAGCTTATCTGCTGAAACGATAATGGCGGTACATCTCGAAGCGGTACAGAGCTTGATTCATCATGGTTTCAAACGATTTATCATTATGAATGCACACGGTGGGAATAGAGCTATTAGCACATTGCTCGTAGATCAAATCAATCAAACCACAGGTGGAATTGCAGTGAGTTATGGTGATGCGGTTGGCCCTTTCTATTCTAGATCCACTAATTCAAATACACCTCGTACAGCTCCCACTTTATTTGATCGTCATGGAGGAACACCAGAAACTTCGACCTCTATGTATTTAATCCCTAGTTTAGTACAAATGGACAAAGCTGTTACTCCAGTGTTAACACTCCCGGCTCATATGCAGGCTATTTTACCACAAGTAATTGCAGGTGATCCAACTGCTTTGATGGTTTTTCTGGCTGAGGGACTAAAAGCAGAATCAACGGGTAAAAAAACCTCCACTGCTGAAATGTCTAGCACAGGAGTTTGGGGAGAGAGAAACCCTAATGAATCATCATTGGAAAGAGGTAGAAATGGTACTTTGAGGAGTGTTGAGGCAGCCACTAAATTCATTGATAAATGGAATGAATTGAGACCTTATAAAGGGAAGAAGTAGGTAGGAGTTGGAAGTGGGAAGTTAGGAGTTAGGAGTTAGGAGTTAGGAGTTAGAAAAAACTACATAACGGACTTGCAGGTTATCTGGCTTTGGTTATAACCAATACCACACATTTTATAATGTCGCAAGTTTGTAAATGTGACTTAAGACAATTGGAATGAGGACCAAAAGTCTCAGACTTGCGGGATATATGATTAAGGTTATAACTATGAATTCCATCTCGTTTAATGTCGCAAGATTTGCAAACGTGACACTCGCCAAATAACGAATTATAAAAACACCACATGTCTCAGACTTGCGGGATAGATCGTTGACAATTTATAACTACAGATTTCCTTTTTTCAATTCACTGACGGCAAAATCACAGGCTCTTGCAGTAAAAGCCATATAGGTCAATGAAGGATTTTGGCAGGCGGATGAGGCCATAAAGGCACCATCTGTTACAAATACATTCTTGACTGAATGGACTTGGTTCCATCTATTTAAAACTGAAGTTTTTGAGTCTTTGCCCATTCTCGCTGTTCCCATTTCATGAATGCCCAATCCGATATTTGCACCAAGATCATAGGTTTCCACACCTTTGAAACCAGAAGCTTCTAACATTTCAGCGGCTTGCACTGCAATGTCTTCTCTCATTTTCATCTCATTCTCTCCAAAGGCAGCATCAAAATTGACTGTTGGCAAGCCCCATTTGTCTTTTTGTTCAAAATCTAGGGTCATTTTATTTGAGTGATCAGGCAGGCATTCACCAAAACCTTCCAAACCTAGGTTCCATAGCCCCGGATAAAACAACTTCTCTTTAGCTGCTTTTCCTACTTGCATTTCAGCGATACCTCTGGTCCAATCGTCTCTTGAGGAATAGCCTTGATAGCCATAACCCCTCATGAAATCACTGGTTTTCGAGGCATTATCAATGTTTCTAAATCTTGGGATGTAAATTCCATTTGGCCTTCTTCCCTTTTCGTATTTGTCCAAGAAGCCTTCATGTTTGGCATAAGCACCTACCTCCAAATGATGGTCCATTATGTTATGGCCTAATTCTCCGCTGTCATTCCCCATACCTTCAGGAAAACGATCGCTTACGGATTGCATTAAAATGGATGCTGAGGCAACAGTAGAAGCACATAAAAAGATAATTTTTGCAAAGAACTCTGTTGCTTCTCCGGTCTCTTTGTTAATTACTTTAACTCCTTTAGCCTTCTCTGTTTCTGGGTCATAAATGACATGATGTACTATTGCATCCGTTGCAATCGTCAAGTTGCCGGTGATTTCTGCTGCAGGCAAGGTAGCGGCCAAACTACTGAAGTAGCCACCATAAGGGCAGCCTCGTCTACAACGATTCCGATGCAAACAATTACTCCTTCTCCCTACATTGTCATGAGGCAAAGGGCCTGTTAAATGTGCTGTTCTTCCAATGGTCACATACCTGCCCTTGATTTTACTTTCAACTTCAGAACGGAAGTGAGATTCGACACAGCTCATTTCCATTGCAGGTAAAAAATGGCCATCTGGCAATTGTTTAAAGCCTCTTTTTTCACCACTGATTCCAGCAAAACGCTCGACATAGTCATACCATGGAGCAATTTCATCATAGCGTACTGGCCAGTCAACACCTATCCCATCTTTTGCATTTGCTTCAAAATCCATTGGACCCCAACGGTAACTTTGCCTTCCCCAATTCAGTGATCTCCCACCCAATTGATAGCCACGGAGCCAATCGAATCTCTTTGTTTCTGAATAAGGGTGGTCAGAGTCTTTGACAAAAAAATGTTTATCCGTTTCGTTTATAGTATAGCCTGTCCGACTTTGTTTTGGATAATCTTTTTCAATTTCGGCTACAGGAGTTTTTCCGCGATTGGGTAGCTCCCATTTATCGAGCATGGCTGTCTTGTAGTCCTTGATATGTTCTACATTTTTACCGCGCTCAAGGACCAATGTCTTTAAGCCCTTTTCACTCAACTCCTTTGCTGCCCAACCTCCGGTAATTCCGGAACCAACAACAACGGCATCAAAAGTCTGTACCCGTTTAGATTTGAGATTTAAATTCAATTTTTTGGATTACTAATCAAACGCTTGACCAAGACTTATCTCCTTTTGTGTAAGGGATACAGCCCTCATACCCCCCCGGAATTGGGTCATAGCGCATTACCTCCTTACCCACTAATTCTGACGTGAAATAGCTCCAAAAGGTAGAATCTACAACATTAGTGACAAAATACGTCTCTAAGAAATCATCTGTTTTATCTCCTTCGTCATTAAAAGTGGATCGATAGTTTTTCAGGATGGCCTCATCATCCTTGTATTTCTTGAAGTAGCCATTTACAACATCTGTAATCTGCTCAGTAGTCGCTTTACCAAATTTCACATCACTATTATCTCCAAATCTATCCACAAAAACAGCCATCCCTTTTTTAAAGAAATTTGCTTCTCTACTCTTATAAATTACTGATAATGCCTGATCTAAATGATTGGCCACAGCTGCATCTATTGCTCCAGGTGTATCCGTTTTAGGCAAAATCCCTTCGCAAATTTGTTCTAATTGCGCAGCTTGGGTTAGTGATAAATAAACGGGAGCCCAATTCACTTCTGGTGAAGAAGAACATCCTTGAAGTGCCCCAAACAGAGCCGTTGATGTGAAAAGGGCCATTGATCCAAACCCCATGTTTTTTAATGCTTCTCTTCTTTCCATGATTTAGAGGTTTCCTTTTTTAATTTGATCAGCAGCATAATTTGCAGCTCTTGCCGAAAATGCCATATAGCCGAGTGATGGGTTGTGACATGCCGATGAAGCCATAAATGAGCCATCAGTTACAAAAACGTTTTTGCAAGCATGAATCTGATTCCATTTATTCAATACTGAAGTTTTAGGGTCGCGCCCCATTCGAGCCGTGCCCATTTCATGTATCCCTAGTCCCATGTTAGGTCCGTTGTCGTAGGTGCCTACATCCTTGAAGCCAGCGGCTTCTAGCATTTCCGCACCAGCAACTTGGATGTCTTTACGCATGTTATATTCATTTTCATGAAAATTACCAGCGTCAAACACCACTTGCGGTAGGCCCCAATTATCAAGTTTATCATAGTCCAACCTCATGTGGTTCTTATGCTGAGGTAAGACTTCACCAAAGCCCATAAAGCCCATTGTCCAACCACCGGGCTCCATCACAGCATCTTTCACAGCACCACCAACTCGCATTTCGGCAATATTCCTCCCCCAACCTGCTCTTCCGGCACTGCCTTGGTAGCCATAGCCACGCACAAAGTCCTTTCTCTCAGTTCCTCGTCCTAAATTTCTGAAACGTGGAATATAAATTCCACTAGGCCTTCTTCCCTTATAGTATTTATCCTCATAGCCTTCCACTTGTGCTCTGGCTCCAGATCCCAAATGATGGTCCATAATATTATGACCCAACTCACCTGAATCATTGCCCAACCCGTTTGGAAAACGAGCACTTTTCGACTGCATTAATATTGAAGCAGATGCAATTGACGAAGCACATAGAAATATTACTTTAGCCAAGTATTCTGTCGTTTCTTTAGTTTCTTGATTGATAACTCTTACTCCCCTAGCCTTCTTCGAAACATCATCATATATAATTTCGTGCACAATAGTATCAGTCAGAATAGTAAGATTACCACTTTCTATTCCAGCAGGCAGTGTGGAGGAAAGACTTGAAAAATAACCACCATAGGGACAACCTCTCATGCACCTGTTTCGAGTCTGGCATTGTGTTCGATTTCCCGGGTTTTTATGATCTGCATTTAAAGACTTCAAAGGAGCAGTCAAGTGAGCAGTTCTTCCAACAGTCACCCATCGGTTATTCCATTTGCTTTCTACTGCTTTCCTAAAATCCTTTTCAACACAATTCAATTCAAAGGGCGGGAGAAATTCTCCATCAGGCAATTGTTTAAACCCTCTTTTTTCTCCACTTACCCCAATATAACGTTCAACGTGATCATACCAAGGCTTGATATCTTTATACCTTACTGGCCAATCGACTCCGAAACCGTCTTTTTTATTGGCCGTAAAGTCTATATCACTTAGTCGATAACTTTGTCGCCCCCAAGTCAGTGATCTTCCACCGAGGTGATAGCCACGCATCCAATCGAATCTCGTTTTTTCTTCTTGGTAAGGGTGCTCGCTGTCTTTTACAAAAAAGTGTTTATGTGCCTCGCTGACAGTATATCCAGTCCTACTTTGTTTTGGATAATCCTTTTTTACTTCTTCTGGATTATTTCTACCTCTATTTGGTAGGTCCCAGGTATCCATATTCATGGTGGTGTAGTCCTTGACATGTTCTACTTTCCTACCACGTTCAATTACAAGGGTTTTGAGACCTCGCTCACTGAGTTCTTTGGATGCCCAACCTCCACTTATTCCAGAACCAACAACAATGGCATCGTACGTCTGGGACTGCTTTGATTTAAGATTATAATTCATTTATCAGGCTAATTCTAAAATACACTTTTAATATAGTGCATTTTAAAATCAAAATAAATGCTTTAGATGGTAGTGGTATTCTTCGGCAAATTATATCGACTAAGCCTCATTTGAGAAATTGATGATTTGTAGGAATCTTAACACTTAAGGAGTGTCGTTTTTGAAAAAAAGTCCATTTACCTTTTGGCGGGCTGGGATCCCTGCCTACCGGCAGGCAGGCAATATCAGCGTGACCGTCAGCCGAAAAAGTCTCGCTTAACTAGTTAATGCCAACCTGTAGGTTTTGAAGCCTGCCTGCGCTTAGCCGCTTGGGCCATCGCTAAAGCTTGAGTAACATGCGATTGGCAAAGGCAGGTTGGAGATGGCGATTCTATATACATAAGGACGTTAATTATTGGGCATAAAAAAAGGCAGTTAAAACTGCCTAAAGGTTAATATTCGTCTTCATTAAAGAAGAAATCATCTTTTGATGGATAATCAGGCCATATCTCCTCGATATTCTCGTAAGGTTGCCCATCGTCTTCTAGCTCTTGAAGATTTTCAACCACCTCTAAAGGTGCACCTGATCTGATTGAATAATCGACCAACTCATCCTTGGTTGCTGGCCAGGGGGCGTCTTCTAAATATGAAGCTAATTCTAACGTCCAGTACATTTTTTATCCTTGTTAAATTGCGTGCAAAACAATGGAATTAATTCGGAATAATCAACACTTCTAAGTTTTTATTTTTTATCCCGCTTTAAAGGCATTTAAGCTGTATGTGAGCGAATTATAGAATGCTATCCTTTTCTAAATTGCTCAAGGATGTATTGTTTGACTTCTACTTTCTTTTCTTGCAACTCTAATTTGTTACCAATTATTTTATCTAGACCTTTTGCCATACTGAAATTACCTAGATTTTCGTTGAAAGTTTGCAGTTCTCTTTTATCTCTTTCCAGCAAGTCACGCATTAAGCGAAGTTTCATTTTTTTCAACTCTTCAGGCTTAAAGCCCTTTTTTAATTTTTTCTTAGCTAAGTCTGTCACAAAACTAGCCTCACTCAAAATCATTAATAGTCTACCATATTCTTGACGCATGGCGTCCATTTCCTTTTTACTGACTGAACCCAACTTAGTCCATTCAGTCTTTAGTTGGTTGACATTAAATGAGACATGTAGCTCTTGGCTAATCTTATTCAATTTGTCTAAAAACTGCTTCCTATCCTTTAAGCTATCGGCAGGATTCTTTTTGGAAATCTTTCTAGCCTCCTTTTTTGCCTTATCTAGAGATTCTTGGATGATCTTTTGAAATGCCTCCCAACACTTATCTCTTTCCGCCTTTTGAATTCGCCCAAGCTCCTTCCACTCATCCATTAAAACCTTAATCTCAACCCTTAGTGCCTCTAATGTAGGAATCGCCCTTAATGATTCTGCCTTCTTCAAAAACTCATGATAAAAAACTTCTCGTTCTTTCATCATTTTGTTCAAATCGGCATAGAAGGCAGCCCTATTATCATAAAAACCTTGAATCAAAGCTTTGTATGGTTCCTCTACCTCCTCGAAATACTGCTCATCAACAGCACCGGTTTTCGACCATTTATGCTGTAATTCCTGAACTAAATGAGAAGCAGCCTTCCATTCTCTACTAATAGCCAACACTTTCAATTCAATAAGTAAAGCCCTTTTAATTTCAAGGTTTCTTACCCTATTGTTCTTGATACTGTCTTGAAGTTGCTCCTCCAATGCAATCAGTTTTTTAGAGACCGTTTCAAAATCACCAATAGCGTCAAATTCTCCAAGGCTCGCCTTCAAATGCTTTAAATGGCCCAAAAAAGAACCTTTATTAACTGCTTCTTCAATTTTCTTACTCAACGATTCAAATTGATCCTCAATTTGAGAAAATCGCTTTTGGAAATATTCAATTGCACCCTCATCTGAGTCAACTACCTTGCCTATCTCACGGTCCTTATATTCTAAAAACCCTGACCTATAGACCTTTCCATCTTTAATATATCCGTACTCTTGTGCCGTCAAAACTGCTTAATCTTAAATTAGAGCACGAAATTACAGATTTCAAGACTATTTGAAAGTCATACCAGCATAATTTTACCATATTTGTTGCCCAACATTTTTAAGCTATGAGTGACGAAAAGATAATTTTTTCAATGGCAGGTGTGAATAAGATCTACCCTCCCAGTAAACAAGTATTAAAAAACATTTACCTCTCCTTCTTTTATGGAGCAAAAATTGGCGTTTTAGGACTCAACGGCTCTGGAAAATCGTCCCTTCTACGCATCATTGCGGGTATGGATACAGAATATCAGGGAGAAGTAGTTTTCTCTCCAGGATTTACTGTTGGAATGTTGGAACAAGAACCAAAATTAGATCCTGAAAAAACTGTCAAGCAGGTAGTAGAAGAGGGTGTACAACCAGTGGTAGATGCACTTGCAAAATTTGAGGCCATCAATTTAAAGTTTGCTGATCCTGGGGTGCTTGCTGATCCTGATGCCATGGACAAGCTAATAGAAGACCAGGCTAAAGTTCAGGATCAATTGGATCAAATGAATGCCTGGGAGCTTGATTCAAAGCTGGAACGTGCTATGGATGCATTAAGGACTCCTCCTTCAGATGCCCCTATTAAAAATCTTTCTGGTGGAGAAAAAAGAAGGGTAGCCTTATGTAGGTTATTATTACAAGAACCAGATGTACTCCTATTAGATGAACCAACCAACCACTTGGATGCAGAATCTGTACATTGGTTGGAAAGATTTTTATCAGAATATAAGGGAACTGTTATAGCTGTAACTCACGATAGGTATTTCCTTGACAATGTAGCTGGCTGGATATTAGAATTGGATCGTGGTGAAGGAATTCCTTGGAAAGGCAATTACTCTTCATGGTTGGATCAAAAACAAACCAGACTCGCTAAGGAGGAAAAAACGGAATCTAAAAGACAGCGTACTTTGCAACGTGAGTTGGATTGGGTGAGAATGGGTGCTAAAGGACGTCAGTCTAAAGGCAAAGCAAGATTGAATGCCTATGAAAAACTTTTAGGTCAGGAAGCCAGAGAGAAAGAATCAAAATTAGAATTATATATTCCGGCTGGAGAACGATTGGGTTCCAAAGTAATTGAGGCACATAGCGTATCTAAAGCATTTGGAGATAAACTATTGTATGAAAACTTAGATTTCAGTTTACCGCAAGGTGGAATTGTCGGCATCGTAGGACCAAACGGAGCAGGTAAAACAACATTGTTTAATTTAATCACTGGTCGCGAAACTGCCGATGCAGGTGAATTCCAAGTTGGTCCTACTGTTGATATTGCTTATGTAGATCAGGAACATGATAACCTGGATCCAAATAAATCTGTTTGGGAGGTCATTTCCGAAGGCAATGAACTTATCCAATTAGGTGGCAAAGAAATTAACTCAAGGGCATATGTCAGTCGATTTAATTTTGGAGGATCAGACCAAAACAAGAAGGTTGGAGAACTCTCTGGTGGAGAAAGAAACAGAGTGCATTTGGCACTTACCTTGAAGCAAGGTGCTAATCTTTTATTACTCGATGAACCTACCAACGACTTGGATATAAATACACTCCGAGCATTGGAAGAAGGACTGGATAACTTTGGTGGTTGCGCAGTAATCATTTCTCACGATAGGTGGTTCTTAGATCGCGTTTGCACGCACATCTTAGCCTTTGAAGGTGATTCTCAAGTCTATTGGTTTGAAGGTGGATTCTCCGATTATGAAGAGAATAAGAAAAAGCGTTTAGGTGATGTGGGACCAACTAGAATTAAGTTTAAGAAGTTAGGTTAAAATAAGCCTGTGGCTGTGGCTGCCTGCGGTAGGCACAATCGGTGGCGACTAACATACTTATCACGCGTCTCTTAAATGTTTAATTGGTGCCTGGTTCAGTTGGATCAATAACAGGCTCCCAACTAAGACAATAATGAAAAGCACCATTAAAATCACTGGAAATAAAAATGTTCCAATGCCAGGTGTAATTCGAAACGCAAAGTTTTGGAGCCAACTATTTAAACCCCAATAACCTAAAACAGAAACCAAAACACTTCCTATTATAACCAAAGGAATTAGTCTCCTGAGTGAGAAAGATAATATTTGAAGGAAAGAGCCACCTAGTACCTTTCTCAGACTGTATTCCTGTGCTTTTTGCTGTCTCAGTAAAGTCGCATGGCCAATTAGCCCTATTGCAGCGAGAAAAATTGAAATAGCCACCAAAACGTCCAGTGACTTCATTATTCCTTGTTCAAAACTATACAGCTTCAAATTATCTTCTTCTAAAAAGCTATACTCTAAAGGGTAGTTCTCATAAATACTCGACCAAACTGATGCTAATTCATCTATAATTTCAGCATCAAAAACACCTTCCGATTTGACTGAGACGAATCTTAAAGTTGGCAAATAATTGTACATAATTATTGGGCCCATCGATGCATGAAGAGAATTCACTTGAAAATTTTCAACCACCCCAACAATAGTCCCCTTAATTTTGCCATTGACACTTTTACCAATTGGCTCTTTGAGTTCAAAAAAGTCCGCTGCTGCTTGATTTATAACTATCTCAGGGTTTTCAATACTTTGAACTCCCCTAGAATATCTTCCCCCTTTTAATGCTATTCCATAAAGGTCAAAATAAAACTCATCATGAATTATGGTGCCAATGGCTGCTTCTTCCCTATTTGCACCTGCCACCTTGTAAGTGTAGGTAAGTGAATTTAGTGTGCCGGGAGTGGAGGATGAAAATGAAGCCGATTCAATTCCTTTGATACTTTTAATTCTATTAATAGTTGTTTTATAGCTATCGTTGTTCGATCTATCTTTAATTGGAATTACGAGAATATTTTCACTCTCAAATCCTAAAGAAGTATTTTGAAAATACTTTAATTGACTTGATACACCCAGCATGGCTATTAATAAAAGACATGATATAACAAGCTGTACCGTGATTGTAATTTGACCAAAACGACTTTTTTTAACTTTGGCTTTTGACCCAAGATCATTGCTCATTTGTAATAGTCTTAAAGCAGGAAAAATTCCTGCCAGCAAGCCTATAAAAAAGGTCATACATAAAGAAAAAGTAACCATCCTAAAGGAAAAAAGTGATTGAAATTCTTTGGTCCCTTCAAGCTCCAATTCACTAAGTGCAAATCGAGTTAAAAACAGTGCAATTATGATCGATATGAGGCATATCAACAATGATTCTAAAATGACATTTTTTAGTAACTCTCTTCGTGTTGATCCCAATACTTTCCGCATTACCATTTCCTTATGGCGCTTTAAATAAGTAGCGGTAGATAAATTGACATAATTAATTAGCGCTACGAGTAATATTAACCCCGAAGCTGTCAAAAAAACCATTGAATAAACCGCGTCGCTATTTATCCCTAATTCACTATCTCTTTTCGAGTTAAGGTGAATCTCCTCTATCGGTTGAAGTTTTAATGTGACTTTTTCGTTTACCCAATCTGGTGCATTAGATTTGAGAAATTGACTCATTTTAAGCTCAACTTCACTTTGAGTCTTTTGTTCAGCTAACCTGAGATAAGTATAATGGTCAAATTGACCCCAGTGCATAAGTCTGGATTCTGAAAAAATTTCCTCCAACAGTAAAAATGAGAATAGACCATCAAATTGAATATGTGATTGAGAGGGCGGATTTTCAGCAACCCCTGTCACTATTAAATCATGCTTACCGTCAAACCGGACGGTTTTCCCAATAGGGTTATCAGTTCCAAAATATTTATTGGCCGTAGCCTCAGTCAAGACAATACTATACTTGTCATTGAGAACTTTGCTTTTGTCACCAATCTTTAATTGAAAACCAAACAAGTCGAAAAAGGGTGGTTCCACCATCAGCATTCTCGACTCATAAAAAGGCTTATTGTCAACTTCAATTAAGTCCGTACCTGGGTTATTTCTAATCCGAACTAATTGGTTAATGTCTGGTATTTGGTCTCCAACGTTACCTACTTGGTAGCTGGTTCGCGCCCAATTGCGTTTAACACCATCACCATCCCAGTCCAAGACTAACCGATACACCTCCTCAGATTGGGGATGAAATTGATCATAATTAAACTCATCCTGACTATAAATTACAGCAGCCAACATGCACGAAAAACCAACGGCTAATCCTGAAATATTGATCAGCGTATAACCCAATTGTTTTTTGAACAAATGCCGAAGTGACAAACGTAAAAAATATAAGGATCGATCAAATAAGGCCATAATGACTTTAATAATAATTAAAACTTCTACTAGGCAATCGTCTCCTTATTTGGAAATGTTATTTGGGATTTCTCGAAGACGTATGTGTCTTGACTATTTTCCAATTTTTGCCTTCCTTCTTTAAAACAGAAGTAGCTACTCCTTTTTTCTTGATGGTCCTATCCCCTTCAATAAGAACAATGGTATAAATATAGGTTTCCGTAGTAAACGCATACGGCAGATCAACTTTAGTTTCAATCTTGTTCTCTGAAAACGTGAATGATTTAAAATGACCTAATTCTGGCCCTAAATGATGCTCCAAATAGTTATCAAAGGATCCTTCTACTCCTCCGGATTCAAATACTTCCGAATCTTTTGTGAACAGGTCAGACAAGCCCTTAGCACTTAAATTTTGTACTCCATCTTTGTATGCTTTCATTACTTTTTCAACTGCTTCCTTTTCAGTTTGCGCATGAAGATTGATTGTAAAAAGTGTAAGTAAAAAAGCGGGTAAAATGATAATTCTCTTTTTCATTGTTTTGTTTTTATAAGATTATACTTTTTTTCAATAGGAGTTAATTCCATATCAATGTCAATTCAGATATTGACTCAGACATTTTTAAAAGGTCAAAGTAACCTTCGGCCTTTTTGATTTAAGTATGACTTAACCTTCTACTGTGCAATCGTCTCCTGCACAGACCCACAGTGCAGCATCTTGTCACCGTAATATGGATTATTTACTTCCTCTTCCGTTGCTAACCAATAGGCTCCCTTACCACTAAAAGCCATTGGACAAAACTGCTTGTACAAAGTGACATTAGCGCCCGATGTTTTCACAACTGAGTACATGTTGATTGAAAGTGCTTCAAATGCAACACGCTGCGCTGCAACATCGTCCGTTCCTGCAATAGTTTTTAAAGCGGCATCCAATTTATCATTGGTATTCACTTTGATGAAATCACTAGCCGCAGCCTTAGCTGTTGCAGCATCTGTAGCCACCAATGCATCTTTTAATGCAATGTATTTTTCTACCAGATTAACCTCTGCTTTTGCGTAATAAGTTGATTCGTTTTTGTTGTTCGAGCAGGCTGCCACTGTGACTGCCAATGCGATAAATAGGATTGCTTTTTTCATTTTTCGTTTGTTATAATTTCCTCTATGCTTCCACAACTCAACATTGCGTCACCATAGTAGGGGTTAATAATTTCTTCATTTAGGCTTATCCATGTTGCCCCTTTATTGTGATTTGCCATCGGGCAAAACTGAACATAAAAAGGGCTGTCTATATTGGTACCAAAAGATTGCACAGAATTGATCAAGGCCTTAGACAAGTTGATGAATTGAAGTCGCTGTTCATCACGATCGCCTGTTGAAGTAATTGCTGCTAGGCTTTCCTGCATCGGATTCAACATGGCCATCCAATGCATATGCCCATCACCTTTTGTCAAGCTCATATCTACATTTTTCAAAACTCCTTCCACCACTATTCCTGCTTTACGAATTTCTTCACCATCTCCTTCTACCATCAAATCTTTCAACTTGACATATTCTAAAGACAGGGCTGTCAGTTGCTTTTGGAATTCTGGTGCTACCATGTTTGTAAAGTCTTTGAATTCAGGCAATTCGACTTCTTCAAAAACGACATCCTCTGGATTTGAAACAACAGAAATTGGATTCATCATACTGTTATTACCTCTTAATTGTGACTCTGCATCCAGTGTAAAGGCGCCATTGGTTACTACTTCGTCACCATCATTAAGTCCGCTTTCTACCATATAATGGTCACCGGATCGAACCCCAAGAACAACCTCTCTCAATTGAAAATCAGCACCATTTTCCAACTTCACATAAACAATAGAACGTTCTCCTGTCCATAATACTGCGGATTTTGGTACCGTCAGGCCTGAAACCCCCGCAGCATCAATTGTGCCTTGAACGAACATTTCAGGTATTAATAAATTGTCCTTATTGTCAATATCTGCACGCACTTCAACTATCCTCGTCTGAGGATTGACTTTTGGCGAAATGAAGGCTATGGTTGCTTCCATTTCTTTATTAGAAGCATTTGAACTAAACCTTAGTTTATCATTCAATCTGAGTTTTTCAATGTCTTTCTCATATACATCAAACACTACCCAGATTTTGGACAAATCAGTTACTTCAATAATTGCCCCGCCTTCCATCAAGTGATCGCCACTATTGACCATTTTTCTAGACACAATGCCAGTATAGTCTGAAATCAAGTCGTAATTGCGAATAGCAATTCCAGTGTTCTCAATCTCATGAATTTGCTCCATTGTTAATTTCCAATGCTGCAATTTCTTCCTAGCTGCTTCTACCAAAGTTGGGTTGGATGCCTCCAGCTTTTTCGCTTCAATCAATTCCTCCTGAGCCGCTAATAATTCAGGAGAATAAAGAGAAGCTATTTTATCTCCCTTTCGGATATATTCTCCCGTATAGTTCTTGTACAGCTTTTCAATTCTTGCACTATAATGCGTGGTTTGGGTATTCACCCTTCTTTCATCCACTTTAATTTTGCCGTTAAGTTTGATACCACTTTCCATTACCCCAGTTGAAATAACTGTGGTTTGAATATTGGCCAATTGAATAGCAGCATTCGACATTTTAAGAATAGTCGGATCACCCCCACCATCTGTTGTCAATGGAATCAGATCCATACCACAAAACGGGCAAGCACCAGGCCCAGATTGCCTTACCTGTGGATGCATTGAACATGTCCAAACTCCATTTACTTCTGTCAAATCATGCTCATGCTCCTCTTCAGTTGCAGCCTTTTCTGATCCCCCAAAAAAGACTGCACCTAATAATAGCCCCAAACCAAGGGTAACTATCACAGTAATTATTGTTGATCTATTTAATTTCATTTTCCTAAAGGTTAATTTTTGCTGTTCTAACTCTTTTTGAATCACTAGTATCTGTCCAAGCCAAATACACTGTATTACCCGAATTGGTAATCACAGGAAAACCACTGCTTCTAGAAGAAATAGATTCTGCTATAAGTGTCTTTGTTAGTAGTTCTCCATCCATATTATACTGAGCCAACATAATCTGAGCTTTCTCATCATTAGTCTCCATCCAGCTTACCGCAACAGTATTGTCTGGTAACATTACAGTTCCTACACGTCCATTGGTTGTTCCTTCACTAATTGTGATAGGAGCTGAAAACGATGCCCCTCCATTATTTGAAAGTGCCAATTTCACCATTGGATTACCGCCACTAGCTGTAAACCAGCTTACTGCAGTCACATTACCTGTTGAAGCTATTGAGGGGCCATTTACTGGACAACCAGGAATTTCCCAATCATCGGCATGTATAATCTCAGGAGCTGTCCATTCACCATCTACTAAACGTACAATCGACATGTCTCTAATCTCTTTTTCAGTACGATTTCGATAAACAACTACAGGACCATTAACAGTCATTGTTGCCGAAGTCTGACAACAATCACAAACTCGGTGATCCAATTCCCATTCTTTAACCAATTCGCCTTTTTCATCAAAAACACCAGCTCTCAAGGTCATGGCTCCTCTAGCCATTTTGCCATCTTCACCCATTTCTTCACTCTTGGTAAATCGACCATCCAACCATGTAGCAAACACTTGGTTATCTTCCATTGGAAGCATGCTCACAAAACCATGTTCTGCATTTACGCCATCAGTATGAGGTATAAATGATTCACCCCAACTCTCTCCGGAATTATTGGACATCACCATTCTAATGTCATAGTCGTAAGTGCTGTTAGCGCTTTTTTGAAGCCAATGGGCTGCCATTAAATCATTGTTTACAACGATAGTTGGGAAATCGGCCCAATTCACAAACCAGTTATCTCCTTCTCCTATCAGTTTAGACGGAGACCAAACGTCATTTTCAAGCTTTGAAAAAAGTAGTTTGGCTTGTTTTTCACTTTTCTCAATCCAGGAAACATATACATCTCCATTGCTATCTGTAAAAAGGTTTGGCTCTTCAGACCCTACTTTAGCAGGGCTTTCTATACTTTCCAGTACACCTAGGTTTTCATTTGTAGATTGACAAGAGATTATTGTCAATAGAAAAATCGCAAATACGTAATTGATAGTTTTCATAGTTTTAATCATTTAAGTAGGATCTAAACAGTACTAAATTTTCTTCATCGTCCCATTCTTTCGCTCCGATATGCTCGTAGAGTTTTGCACCATTGGTATCAATGATATAGGAAGCTGGTAAGGCGTAAATATTAAGTGACTCAAGCCCGGAAGGGAATTGAGCAAATTGAAAAGTGTAATCGAAGCGATCAATAAAGCCTTTCATTCTAGGCAGTTCTTCATTTGAAACTGCAATAAATACATAGCCTTCTTTCTCTAATATGTTCTTGGCATTTTCAATAGCCGGCATTTCCTTCAGGCATGGTTTGCATGTAGTTGCCCAAAAATTGACAAAAGCCATCTTTCCGTCTAAATCGTCAAGGGTTATTTCATTTCCATCTAAATCCTTGAGTTCGAGCTTGTCGAAAAAGGATTCCTCTTTAGGTGAGCAGCCA